>VOFE01000752.1_pt1 | contig 28000 bp, 48 predicted proteins | sample 5384071 | NCBI WGS metagenome assembly VOFE01 (sample SAMN12384724, study PRJNA508395) | human gut metagenome | isolation source: healthy gut D | host: Homo sapiens
CGCCCGGTTCATCTCACGAACACGCTCACTGCCCTCGAACTGTCGCCACATACCCATCGCGCTCCAACCCTGCGTACGCTTTGCTTACCGTGTTGTATGCAATGCGCAAATCGGCAGCGTACTCTACGCACCGTGGGCAATTTGTCGCCCGGTTTATAAAAACCCGATGTAATGAGGTCATGCCATTCGGTTTCGTAGCTGAACCCACAGCGGTAAGTCGCCGTTTTCGTCAAATTCGAACAAGGCGTTTCCTTTGTCGCTTTCACGCGTAATCTTTCCGTTCTCACACCAGGGGCTGCACACCTGCAGCCACTACCAATCGCAAGCATAGCCCTCCTACAAGCACGAGCACCGACGCGAACGCCGTTGCCCGGAGCACTCAAATGTCGCCCACTCATCAGGAAAACATTTCAATCACTATCGGTAATAGTAGCGCACATAAGACAAAGCCGCCCCAAAATAGCTGCGAATGTCACCTGTCAGCATATCGGCGCCATCGCTACCGGGGCAAGGCTTGCAAACAGCGAGTATCGTCACGAGGGCTCGAGCACCACGAACACGAAATCAAAGCGCAGTAATTTGACATCCCATTGCCGCGGCCCGACGATCCTCACATGAGCATATAGCAAACATTATCACCGCACAGCCGCACAGCGCAGACAGAACGAATAGCACCGGGAGCCACATCTCTGCCAGAATTTCACAGCGACAACGCTTTTCAGCAGCATTCCCGTGTATGCCATAACCACGAACGACGGGGATGCCCACAGCTTTTAGGACCCACAGCGCACGCCGCACGTGCGCTCCCAGCGAAAACGCCGCATCGCAGAAAGCCGCCAACGAACTTCCCATCAACAGCGACAGCGAGCGCACCAATCGAAATCAAGCTGCTTGTTGGATATAGTAACAAGTAATAAAACGCATCCGGTCGACCTAAATCAGCGATTAGACACAACACTCCCAGTATCAAAATGCAGAGTGTCGCGCCATACACGATTCTCCTTATGCGTTGATATGTTGATTCACGCAACCTTTTCGGCGCATGAGAAGTCCTATTACGCCCACCATGCCTATTCCATATCGACATAGTGCACGCAACATCCAGCATTGCCAACACAGCATATGCGCCCGCTGATGTTCCGCCCAGGAATAGATATACCGCTATCAGCCCGCTAAAATGTCATGCGCCCGCCTTTCTTGAACACGGCAAGAATATCACTGTCGCACGACAATTCACAACCATATGAGCCAATGTGCCTATAGCGTTCTAGCTCGCCACCTATTAAAGATGGCGAGCTAGAACGCCGCGGAGGCAGATTCATTCACGCAACTCGAAAGGAACCCAGGCTGTGCCGTGACTTGTCTGCACGTGCTCCAAGCGCACGCCGAAGGACTGCTCGATAGCAGCACGAACACGCAGCCATCCGCCGGTTCGCCTGCGCAGCTAAGCGCCCTCGCTCCATCACGAACACCTGGTCAGCAACCGAAAGCGCCAAGTTCAAATCGTGAATCACCGCGATAACCGTCTTGCGCGCCGAACCTGGCGAATCAGCCGCACCATATCGAAACACGCCGCCACGTCCATGAACGACGTCGGTTCGTCAAGCAGCACGGTCGGCGTATCTTGCGCCAGCACCATAGCCATGCGCACACGCTGCCGCTGCCCGCCCGACAAGCTCTGCAGCGAACGATCGCGCAGCTCAGACACGCCGGCAAGCGAAAGCGCCTCGTCGATGCGTTCCTCATCTGCCCTGCTCAAGCGCGAAAACGATCCGCAGCACGGGAACCTTCCGCACACCACCAGCTCGCGCGCCGTCATTATAGGCACCTCTTGCTGCTGCACTAACACGCCTAAAAAGACGCGCTCGATCGCGAGCAGCCAGCGATGACATCGCGCCCGGCAACGCGCACGCACCCCGACGTCGGCTTTTACCAGCCCCATGGCAAGTTTCGCAAGCGTTGATTTCCCGCAGCCGTTCGGCCCGACGATGCAGCTGATGCTCCCCTTTCGGAAACGACGCGGAAAAGCCGTCGAACAAAAAGGCTGTTGCCGTACCCTGAATACGACGTCGTCAAACCTCAAGATCGCCCATCGACCTCTCCTTTCCGCGAACGAAGAATGAGATAAATGAAGAACGGGCCGCCTATCAGCGCCATGCAAATTCCCACAGGGATCTCAAACGGCGCGAACAGCGTGCGCGCAACGGTGTCGCACGCGCACACCACGATGGCCCCGACAACAGGTGAAAGCAGCAATACGCGACGATTATCATGGCCGGCGAAGAAGCGGACGATATGGGGGACAACCAGCCCGACGAACCCGATAAGCCCGGCAAAGCAAACCGCGGCACCCGCCAGTAGCGCTGCAAGCGAAAGCAATGTCAGCCGAGTTCGCTGCACGTTCAGCCCCAGCGCATGCGCACCTTCATCCCCCAACGACAAGACGTTAAGACGCGTTCCCTGGCCTGCGGCCACAAGCAGCCGACACAGATCGCGCACCGGGAATCACCAGCTCAGACGCCATCACGCCCGAAAGGCTTCCGACCAAAAACCCAGATGAGTTCACGTAGGCATCCGGATTGAAAATGAGAATCGCGTTCATTCCCGCCGTGAATATGGACGTGACGCCATGCCGGCAAGCACGATGGTCAGGCGCGAGGCCCCCGCGTACAACGACACGAAGAACACCAGCAACGCCGAAGCAAGCGCGCCCAAAAACGCACCAGCTGCCGACACGCCCAGTGCATGCGGAGCCACGCATGCGAACAGCAAAACGAACAGGCCGGATCCAGCGTTGACGCCGATGATGTTTGGGCTGGCCAGCGGATTATTCAGCGTTGCTTGGATAAGCGCGCCCGCCTCGGCAAGCGCCGCACCGGCAAGCACGCCCCCAAGGACACGCGGCACGCGCACGTTCGCCAGCACGTTCACAGCCATGTCTGACGCGTTGCCCATAGCGTACGCAACCACGTCGTTCGCACCAACAGACGACGACCCTAGCGCCAGACCGGCGAACACCACGCCGGCAAGCGCCAACAGCAAGACAAGCAACATAATGTGGAAGCGGCGTCGCGCGCAATCCGTCATCGCAACCGTTTTGAGTCGATTCCTACGCACGAATCAACCTATTCGCCGTACAGCGCGTCGAACAGGACTTGATACGCCTGATCCCACTGAGCATTCGGCTTGTACTGGAACAACTTCGGATCCAGCGTCACTACATGATTGTTCTTCACCGCATCAAGCTGCGCCCATGCCGGGTTCTGCGTCGTCTGCTCGGCAAGCGCCTGCTGCGCCGCCTCGTCTGAATTACCCATAGGCAGAAGGAAGATGGTTTGCGGGTTGTCCTGAATCAGGGCCTCAAGCTGTAATCGGACAACAAGCCCTTATCGGAATCGGCGATGTTCTGCGCACCCAGATCGGCAAGCATGGTTCCCGTCTGCGTCGAGGAAGACTGCACGCGCGTACCGCCCTGAATACGTGGTCAGCACCACGGCGCTGCCAGCTTGTTTTCCTTCCGCCTTCGCGCAAATCTCGGCGATCCTATCTGCCGGGCCCTGACCATTTTCCGCATACGCCTGCTCGTCACCTGTTATATCGCAGCATGTACGCAGCATGCGCAGATAGTCATCGAACGTGGTTACCTTTGAAATACGCCACGGGGATGTTCGCCGCTGTAAGCGTATCGGCCAACTCGGTTTGCGCGACACCGCCGCCGCGGCCGCTGCTCGATCCTGTCAAAATCACGAAATCGGGGTTGAGCGCGATGATCGATTCGGCATCAAGCGAAGAAAAATCGCCGATCTTCTGCGCATCCGACGCAATGTGGTAATCGGAGAAAGCGTCGTCGGACGCGCCAACCAGCGTACCACCCGCCAGCTCCCACACGTTTGCGAAGCTGCCCATGCCGGCAACCACGCGATTATGCGACGCAACCGTCACTTCGCGGCCCAAATCATCGGTAAAGGTATACGCGCCTTGTGTGGCCAACGTCTCCGTTTCGCCCACACCAGACGCAACAGGGGGTTCCTTTGCGATGCACACCCCGCCAGAGAGAACAACCCTACGCCCACAGCCAACACGCACGAAAGCGTGACGGCACCTTTGCAACCCTGATCATTGCTTGCTCCTTTTGGATTGATACGTGCCGCTAAGCAACCGATACGCCGGACGCATCCCGTGCTGCGCTCTTCATGCCCCATGCACAATAATCGTCCTGCCCCAAAATGTCCCCGTCATGGTAATACGCAGCGCGAGCTGGGCGACATCCGCCGCAAACACCCTTGTAATCGCACGCCCCCACGCGCCCTTATACGCCTGCGTGCGCAGCTCTTGAAACACCGGACTGGTACGCCAAATCTCATCAAACGGCTGTTTGCGCACGTCGCCGGCATCTTCGGTCATGTATGCGCACGCGCGCACGATGCCTTCGCTCCCGACTACGCAGTACGTCAGCCCCGCCAAGCAACCTCGCGTATAGCGTGTTTGAACACCGATCTGCTCGGCAATACGCATAAAACTGCGGCGCACACGTAGGCTTAACTTCGATGCCGGCATCACAACCGGCACGCAAAATGTCAGCAAGCAGCTGCTCGTTTTGCTCAACATCGATGCTTTCGTCTGAAATGTCCTTGCCACGCCCGACCGGCACCAAGAAGAACACCGAATGGTTCATTGCGCCCGATTCTTTGGCAAACCGAGTGATGTCGCACACCTCGTCGCGGTTCCAATCCACGACGGTGGTGTGCAGCTGGAACGGCAGGCCGACGCTTTTGCAGGCTTCGATTCCCGCCAGCGTTGCCGCATGCGCGCCGTTGATCCCGCGAAACTTGTCATGCTTTTCCGCGTCAAGGCTGTCAATGCTGATGCCCATAGCGCACGCACCCGCCGCTTTCAGCTTTCGCGCTACGTCTTGTGTGATCAAGGTTCCGTTGCTGCCGAATACCGGGCGGAGTCCGCATGATGCTGCATGAGCCACTAAGTCGAAAAAATGTCATCACGCATAAGCGGCTCACCGCCACTGAAAATCATGATCTTGAAACCTGCACGTGCAATGTCGGAAATCATCGCGCGCGCTTCTTCGGTCGACAGCTCTCCGGTTATCGCACTCGTCTGCGTCTTGATAACAATGAACGCACTTCAAGTTGCATCGATTCGTGGTCATCCACGATACGATCATCGTCTCCCCTCTGATCAAGTTATCACTGCAGGAGAAAACGGTACCGAGCGACGTTACGTCGCCGTCAATACAACGATAAGCGTACCTGTGCAGCTATTCCCGCATATCAGAGCGAGAACAATCGAGCGCGTCTTGCAAAAACTCAGTGTACGCCGTTGGATGCCGGCATAAAAGTCACGACCGTATTGTTTTGGCCCCGAGCTGCGTTGGTTTGCCAAACGCTTCAAACCAGCAAGGGCATGGGGCATGCCCCCTAAGCTGGAAAAACGAATTGCAAGCGCTCGCGCGCGTTCATCGGTTGCCAATACGCCGTCATGCATTGCCTCGATCGTATCACCCATCAGCTGATGCCAGCAGATAACCTCTTCACGAGATAACTCGGGAATCGGGCAACCCTCAAGCGATTCGCCGGTGATGGCAGACCACAGCATGTCCTCACGATCCCGCACGCTACCAACGGCGGATGCCGATTCGCTCCAATCCCATGATCGGCCATAGCAAGATGCGCACGCAAACTCTGCAGCGCATTCATATCCCGAAGAATCCTCGCGCTTTCACGCTCGAGCTCCGCTTCGCGTTCCGCCAAAGCGCTAGTCAGCTCACCGTCGGGTCGCTCCCTTTGCTCTCCTGAATCTGGGAAAGCGAAAGCCCCAGGTATTTCAGCGTGATTATGCGATTGAGACGGTCGACGTCAGACGAGGAATACAGGCGAAGATTTTGCTCCCCTTTGCATGTGGATGCAGCAGCCCACGTTGGTCGTAGTACTGATGGTTCGAACCGTCACGCCGACGCGCGAAGCCAATTCCCCAACCGTCATCAAGTCTTGGCTGCTTTGTTCTCCCATGTCCTGCTTCACCCCACGAACCGACATCTACTCTGCCGAAAAATAATCACTATAGCGGATGACGCTACGTCATCGTCAAGCACTACCTCGCAAATAAATCGAACACGCAAGGGTTCAAGCAATCAACCGGAACCCGGCCCTGCACAGCGTCGATAGCGCTTGCATCGCGCGTTCGCGCAGTTCGCGGCCGGATTCCTCCGACCAATACGCCGCGTGCGCCGAAAGCACGGTGTGCGGCGCCTTCATGATGGGATGGTCGAAGTCGAAGGGCTGCTCCTGCTCGAACACGTCCAAGCCCGCGCCCCACAACTTATCCTCGCAAAGCGCCTGGGCCAATGCCACGGTATCCACCACAGCGCCGCGAGCCGGTATTCACCAGCACGGCATCCGGCTTCATGAGGGCCAGACGTTCGGCGTTGATCAGATGATGCGTCTCGGGGTAAGCGCCGTATGCAAGCTCACCACGTCCGCCGTCTGCAACAGCTCTTCCAGGCGCAGCACGGGGTAACCTTCGGGAGTACGCCGCCCGGGTTTCAAGCTACGCGACCAGCACACCACCTCAAAGCCCAGACCAGCAGCTTTCTTGGCCACCGCTCTGCCGATTTCCCCATGCCGACGACGCCGAACACGCGACCACGGCACTGCCCTGAGCGGACGCGTACGCGCATAATCCCAATACGCCGCGGCGCATATCGGCATCAAGCTCGTTGATTCGGCGCAAAACCGAAAGCGCCAGCGTGATGGCGTGATCGGACACCACTTCCGTACCGTAACCGGGCACGTTGCACACGGCAACGCCATGCTCGGTTGCGGCCCCCACATCGATCTCGTCGTACCCGACGCCCGTGCGGCTGACCGCCTTCAGGTTCGGGCAGGCCTCGAACACCTCGCGCGGGAACATCGCATACGACGTCACCGCTGCATCGGCGCCGGTTTCCAGCAATCCGTCGATAACCGCCTGGGCGGTGCGGCCATGCGTGACCTCGAACTCGATGCCCGCATCCCTGGCCATGGCCTCTTCCAGATTGTTATCCTCGAAATCGGTATCGACCGCTACGATCTTCGGCATATCCACTCCCGTCATCGCCCTTATCATGCGTTAGCTTGCTCGGCCATTTCCTTCAAATCGGACAAGTCGGTGGGGTCGTCAGGCAAATCGATTCCATATGCATCCGCAATCGCCCGCGCCTGTTCCACGCGCAACGACGCCAACGCACCTTGCTTCGCCTGCGTCAGATACTCGGACGACAGCAGCAGGCTTCGCGCGATGAATTCCGTTACACGCGAATCGGTACCGGACACCTGCAGCACGCCGACGACGGATTCCGGGGTCAGCGACAGCAAGCTGGCGCCGTCCATCCCGACGGCATTCCCGACAACCTCATCCAGCGTATCGGCCGCCTCTTTGGGGTCTTCGTCCTCGTTGGTAACGCGTCGCAGGCTTTTGAACATCGCCTGGTAAAACGCCAGCAGCAACTTCATCAGATAGTCTTGCTCGAACATCGGCCGCTCCTAGCTATTCGTGGGTTCGTGGAAAATGCCCAGGTGTTCGTATGCCCTCTCGGTTGCCTGACGGCCCTTCGGCGTACGAATGAGCAGACCCTGCTGCATCAGGTACGGCTCGTACACGTCCTCAAGCGTATCCGTCCTCGGCCAATGCCGATGCCAAGGTGGTCAATCCCACCGACGTCCACCGAACTGCACGCACAACAGCTCCAAAATACGATTATCCACCGCATCCAACCCCCCAGCGGGTCCACCTCGAAAGCTCAACGCCTGCGCGACACATCTTTCGTCGATGATGCCGTCCCCGCGCACCTGCGCCCAATCGCGCACGCGCTTGAGCAGGCGGTTCGCCAGACGGGGGTGCCGCGGCTACGGCGCGCGATTTCCAGCGCACCATCATACGAGATGGGCACATCCAAAATGGAGGCGGAGCGTTGCACGATGGAGGCCAGTTCCTCAGGCGTGTAGTACTGCAGGCGGAAGGCCACGCCGAAGCGGTCGCGCAGAGGACCGGTAAGCAGACCCGTACGGGTGGTGGCGCCGATGAGCGTGAAGCGCGGCAGGTCCAAGCGGATGGAACGAGCCGCCGGCCCCTTGCCCCACAACGATATCCAGCGCAAAGTCCTCAAGCGCGGGATACAAAACCTCTTCCACCATGCGGTTCAGGCGATGGATCTCGTCGATGAACAGCACATCGCCCTCTTTCGAGGTTCGTAAGGATCGCAGCAAGGTCCCCCGTACGCCTGATGGCTGGACCGCTGGTAGTTTTGATGTTCGCACCCAGCTCATTGGCCACCACGGTGGCAAGAGTGGTCTTGCCCAGGCCCGGAGGTCCCGAGAATAGGATATGGTCCGCAACATCACCGCGCTCCTGCGCAGCTTGAATCAAGATGGCAAGCGACTCCTGATCTTCGTTTGGCCGAGATAGTCGCCCAGACGCTTCGGCCGCAAGCTGCGATCGAGCGCAAGGTCGTCTTCGGTCAAGTCCGGCGTGACCACATCGCTGCGAGGGGTCGGTCGCACCGACGGGAGCCGCCGACGCAGACCTGCCATCGAAGCCGGAACCCGCTTCGAACACCATTCCTCTATTTTCACTCCATCAGCCAAAGCCCAAGCTCCGTCATCCATATTATTCGAGTCGCCTTACCTTCGCCGAACGCAAAGCAGTGCCCTGCGTCCTTCCAGCAAAATATCGCTTCGCTCGTACGAGCCAAACCCCAGCAAAGGCAACGATGCAACCCGTTATTTACCTAAACGTTTCAAGGCGTATTTTATCAACGCGTTTTCATCCGCGTCTTCGGGAGCGCCCTTTAACGCAACTTCTGCCTCTGCAGACGCGAAGCCCAACGCCAGCAACGCCTCACGAGCGCCCTTAAGCCGTTCGGCCGCAGCTACAACCGCCGAAGAGGGTGCGCCCGAGACATCGAACAAGCTTGCCAGCCCCTGATCGAACGAGCCTTTCAGCTCCAAGATGATGCGCGACGCCGTCTTCTTACCCACTCCCGGTATCTTCTGCACCGCAGCCACGTCCTGCGCCTGCACTGCCGCCACCAAAGCTTCGGGCGTGAACGAGGAAAGCGCCGCCAGCGCAACCTTCGGTCCCACGCCGCCGACTCCGATCAGACGCTCGAAAGCGCTTTCTCCTCAAGCGTTAAAAGCCGTACAATGCTATGCCGTTATCGGACACCTGCAGATACGTGTGCACCTGAACAGGTTCGCCCACTGCCGGCAGTTTCGAAAGCGCACCTTGCGACATGCCGACGGCATAGCCGACGCCCTGCACGTCGATATACGCGCATGCGGCGGTCTTGCCCGCCAGCGCACCCTTCAGAAACGCGATCATCGCGCACCCTCCTCCAAGATCTTGCGCGCCGCCGCGCCGGAGGCGCCGCCTGTTCCCGCGCCCGCCACCACGCGGCCACGCGACTCAAGCTTCTGCCAACGCGCTGGCGCCGCCGACTCCCCGTACCCTTCGTGAGTGGTATAGCAGATTGCAGCCGCAAGCGCGTCCGAAGCATGGTCCGGCTTCGGTTCCACCTGCAGATTCAGCAGCTTCTTCACCATATATTGCACCTGAGCCTTATCGGCCGAGCCAGTGCCCACCACGGCCATCTTTATCTGCCGCGGCGTGAATTCGCCGACCGAAAGCCCATGCTGGGCGCATGCCACCAAAGCAGCGCCTCGCGCCTGCCCTGTGGCGAAGGCGGCCGTGATATTCTGACCGAACCACACGGTCTCGATTCCCAGGCACACAGGTTCGAACCGGCTGATCACCGCCGAAATCTGCTCATGGATCTTCGCCAAACGCTGCGACAACTCCACGCCTGCAGGCGTGGATACGCACCCGTACGCCACGCATTCCATACGCGGGCCATACTGCCGCACCACGCCCCATCCCGTGTTCGCCAAGCCTGGGTCTATCCCCAAGATCGTTCGAGGTTCCGTCATCCGCCTGCCTTATCCGTTCAAACATTTGTTCGTGGATATACTACCACACGGATGTTCGTACCCCATCAACGATTTTCCCATGGTTGCTTCTTTCCAAAACCGCCCGGCCAACACAGGGGCCCAGCGCGAAAAAGGCCTCCCTACCGGGAGGCCTTCCGTTCGCAAAGGATATCCCTACACGTTTACTCGTCCAGAACAGCAGCGATTTCCTCGGTGATGTCCATGGTGTGGTACACGTTCTGCAGGTCCTCAAGCTCTTCCAGCTTGTCAACCAGGCGCATAACCTTCTTAGCGTCGTTGGCGGTGACGGTTGCGGGCGTGGTGGCCTCCATGGTCATCTCGGCGCCCTTGACCTGCACGCCCTGCTCTTCCAAGGCCTTCTTCACGGCCATAAGGTCGGACGGCTGGGTGTAGACGATCCACTCCTCGTCGGCGTCCTCGTAGTCGTCGCCGCCGGCCTCGATGACGGCCATCTCGAACTCTTCCTCATCGGCAGCGGCGCCGTTGGGGCCCATGGGGTGCTTCTTGTCGCCCGTCTCGACCTCCTTGGACACCATGATCTGGCCCTTGCGATCGAACTGGAAGGCCACCGAGCCGGAGGTGCCCAGGTTGCCGCCCGCATGGGCGAATGCGGCGCGCACGTCGGCGGCAGTGCGGTTGCGGTTGTCGGTCAGCGCCTCGCAGTACACGGCCACGCCGGCCGGGCCATAGCCCTCGTAGACGACCTCTTCGTAGCTGGCGGCGTCCTTGCCGGAACCGAACGCCTTGTCGATGGCGGTCTTGATCTTGTCCTTGGGCAGAGTAGCCCTTGGCCTTCTCGATGGCGGCGGCCAGCGACGCGTTGTTGTCGGGGTTCGGGTCGCCGCCCTCCTTCGCGGCCACGGTGATGTTGCGAGACAGCTTGGAGAACAAAGCCGAGCGCTTAGCGTCCTGCGCGGCCTTGCGATGTTTGGTGGTTGCCCACTTAGAATGCCCTGACATAGCACGTCCCTTCGAATTACAGCAAATACCAGCTGATAATTCTAGCACCCTTGTCAACTATCCCGCTTCACCCGCCCAACCCTTCATAGGTATTGCAGACGCGGAATGCGGGAAGACCAGGCGAAACTGTCACGTCCAGCAGGCTCGGTACCCGAAAACGAACCCGAAAATCGTGACAAAGTCGATATCTTGTCGATTTTTTCCAACACCTTGTTGGGTAAACTACCATGAAAACCGAACGACACGCATTCGCGACGCGCTCCTCGCGCCACCTTGCACTACCTGAGGAACAACGATGGGAAACGTATCCGCTGTCGACGTCGGGATCGACGTCGGCTCGACAACAACGAAGATCTGCGCGCTCGACGCCTTATTTCGCGCAACCTGCTGCACACGTCGTACGAGCGGCACGGCGCGCGCCAGGCCGAAAGCGTCCGCGCGGCACTCAACTCTGCTCGCGCGGCTGTTCCCCGCGGGCCGGCATCAGGCTTGCGCTCACCGGCTCCGGCGCGGCGCCCATCGCTGACAAGCTCGGCGTGCCGTTCGTGCAGGAGGTCGTCGCCAACGCCTGCGCCGTCCAGGCGCTCTACCCGCGTACGCGCTGCGCTATCGAGCTTGGCGGCCAGGACGCCAAGATGATCTTCTTCCGCGCCAACGAAACCACCGGCGCGCTCGACGTCGCTGATATGCGCATGAACGGCAGCTGCGCGGGCGGCACGGGCGCGTTCATCGACGAAATCGCCTCGGTGCTCAACCTGCCCATCGAGCAGTTCGATGCCGCCGCCTGCCGCGGACGCACGGTCTACGACATCTCCGGTCGCTGCGGCGTATACGCCAAAACCGACATCCAGCCCCTGCTCAACCAGGGGGCATCCCGCGACGACCTGGCCTTGTCCGCCTTCCACGCCATCGCCAAGCAAACGCTCGGCGGCCTGGCGCAAGGCATCGACGTGTGCCCGCCCATCATCTTCGAAGGCGGCCCGCTCACGTTCAATCCCGCGCTGATAAGCGTTTTCAAAGGAGCGACTCAACCTCAGCGACGACCAGGCCATCGTCCCCGAGCACCCTGAAACCATGGTCGCCCGCGGCGCCGCGCTATCGCTTTCCGGCATGTTCGCCGACACGCCCGCAACCATCGATCCCGCCGCAGCTGCGCAAACGCTCGCTGGCTTCACCAGCGCCGACGACGACCACGCTCCCGGCAAGCCCTTCTTCGAAACCGCCGCCGAGCGTAAGGCTTTCGAGCGGCGCAACCAGCTGCCCGAGGAACCGCACGGCCCCCGAAAGCGCCGCCGCGAAATCCCACGTACGCAATGGCCGCCTTCGCGTATGGATCGGCATCGACTCGGGCAGCACCACCACCAAGCTGGCGCTCGTCGCCGACGACGACCAGCTCATCGACAGCTTCTACGCCAACAACGAAGGCGACCCGCTCGAGGTGGCGCGCCGCGCGCTCGTGAGCCTGCGCGACCGATACGCTGCCGCCGGCGTCACGCTCGACATCGCCGGCGTTGGCACCACCGGCTACGGCGAGCTGCTGTTCAACCGCGCGCTGCACGCCGATTACCATACCGTCGAAACGGTGGCGCACGCCCATGCCGCCACCCGCTACGAACCCCACGCCAGCTTCATCCTCGACATCGGCGGCCAGGACATGAAAGCCATCTGGCTTTCCGACGGCATCATCGGCAACATCGTGGTAAACGAAGCCTGCTCGAGCGGCTGTGGCTCGTTCCTCGAGAACTTCGCGCAAACGCTCGGCGTCCCCACACCCGAAATCGCCGACGCGGCGTTTACCAGCGAACAACCCGCCGTGCTCGGCAGCCGTTGCACCGTATTCATGAACTCGAGCATTGTCAGCGAGCAGAAAAACGGCCGCACACCTGCGGATATCATGGCAGGCCTATGCCGCTCGATCATCGCGAACGTGTTCACGAAAGTCGTGCGCGTTCCCAACCTCGACAGCCTAGGCGAAAGCATATCGTGGTGCAAGGCGGCACGTTTCGCAACGACGCGGTACTCTGCGCCCTCGAGCAGCACATCGGCCGCCCCGTCACGCGTGCGCCCTACCCCGGGCTCATGGGCGCTATCGGCGTCGCGCTGCTCACGCGCGACCACATAGCAAAACAAGCATGCGAACAGGCAAAATGCGCAGAAGGCGAAGCCGGGTCCCGCACACCCGCCCCGCCGGCGCGCCAAACCCGGCCCCTGCGCCCAGCACCTTCATCGGCCTTGATGCGCTCGACGCGTTCTCCTACCATCAGCGCACGAACGTCACCTGCCCGTTTTGTGCCAACCACTGCAACCGCACCGTTATCACGTTCGCCGACGGCGCCGCTTTCGTCACGGGGAACCGCTGTCCGCGCGGCCAGATTGTAGGCGACCCGAAAGACCCCGCCACGCGTTCAGCGCTCAAAACCGCCGATGGGCAGGCGAAGGTAGGCGAAAACCTCTTCGAAGCACGCCAGAAGCTCCTCTTCCAAGACTGGCCCATCGAGCAAGTCACGCCCGACCGCGGCGTCATCATCGGCATCCCGCGCGTTCTGGCGTTCTGGGACACCATGCCGTTCTGGAACGCGCTGCTGCGCTCGCTCGGGTTCGCCATCCGCCTCTCCCGTCCGTCCACGCGCGCCATGTTCGAAGAAGGACTGCCCCAGGTCGCATCCGACACCATCTGCTTCCCCGCGAAGCTGGTGCACGGCCACATCCACGAACTCGCACGCGCCGGCGTCGACCGCGTCTTCATGCCCATCATCACCACCGTGCCCAGCGAGAACACCGCATCCACCAGCATATCCATGTGCGCCGTGGTGAAGGGCTATCCCATGGTGGTGAAAAGCTCCGACGACCCCGCAAAGCACTGGGGCATCCCCTTCGACAGCCCGTTGTTCCACTGGTACTCCACCGAGGACCGCGATCGCCAGCTCGTGGATTACCTGGAGGGCACGTTCGGCATCCCCGCCGATCAGGCCTACGTGCCATCAGGCAGGCGGACAAAGCCCAGCGCGCGTTCAAAGCGCTGCTGACCGAGGCCGGCGCGCACGCCATCGAATCCGCTCGCAGCGCCGGAACCTACGCCATCGTGCTTGCCAGCCGCCCCTACCACAACGACCCGCTCGTCAACCACGATCTGCCCAAAATGCTCTCCGACATGGGGCATCCCGTGCTTCCGCCCGACGCCGTCCCCGGCATCGCCGACGTCGACCTGTCGGCAAGCCGCATCGACATCGTGAACAACTTCCACCAGCGCATGCTCGCCAGCGCCGTCATCGCCGCCGACTCCCCCGCGCTCGAGTACGTGCAGCTCGTCAGCTTCGGCTGCGGCCACGACGCCTACCTTTCCGACGAGATCTGCCGCCTCATGAAGGAACGCTCGGGAAAGCAGCCGCTTATCCTCAAGCTCGACGAATCCGACGTCGCCGGACCGCTGCGCATCCGCGTGCGCTCGTTCATCGAGACCGTCGACGAGCGCCGCGCGCCAAGCCGCCATCAAGCGCGCCGCCAGCGAAAACGCAACCGACTCCCCCAAAGGGAAGCGCACTCGCCCGCCCTTCGGCAACCGCCAACCACCCGCTGCCCGACCCCTACCCCGTCAAGTACGTCAAGGCCGACCGGCGCATCAAGACCATCCTCGTGCCTAACACCTCGCACGCGTTCTCCTGCTCATGTCGGCATCGTTCGCCCGTCAGGGCGCGCAGGCCGTCTCGCTTGACATCGGTCGGGAACGAGCCATCGAGCTGGGGAAAACGCTACGTTCATAACGACATCTGCTTCCCAGCTCAAATGACCATCGGCGAAGCCCTCGCCGCGCTCGACAGCGGAAAATGGGACCCGCATACCGTCGCCATCGGCACCGGCAAATACATCGGCGACTGCCGTCTGACGCACTACGCGGCGCTTTTGCGCAAAGCGCTCGACGACGCCGGCTACGGCTACGTCCCCATCATCACCAACGATGACAAGGACGCCCACAACATGCACCCGGGTTTCAAGATGTCGCTCGGCAGCGCCATCCGCGTCGCGTTCGGCCTGCCCATGATCGACGCACTCGAGGACCTGCTGCGCAAGATGCGCCCCTACGAGCTCGAGCCCGGCAGCGCCGAAAAAGGCGTTCGATCAAGCCATCGAGTGCGTCACGACGGGCATACGGGAACGCGGCGTGCGCGGCGCCGTCAACGGCTTCAAGCAGGCAATCGCCATCATGGGGACCGTTCGCTACGACCGCTCGAACCCGCGCCCGCAGGTGCTCATCGTGGGCGAATACCTTCTGAACTTCCACCCCGGCGCCAACCACGACATCGAAGACTATCTCGAGTCGAACGGCCTGGAAATCATCGAGGCGCGCATGACCGATGTCATCCGCAAAACCTACTTCTACCAAGATGCTCAGGCGCGCGAATTCCACGTCTCGCAGCCCCTCGCAACCAAAGCGTTCAACCGCGTGGCGAACCGGCTGTTCGAGACCGCGCACAACGTCTGCGACGGCATTGCGAAGGCTCACCCGCTCTACGAGCCTGCATGCCGCATGCCCTGAGCTCGTGCGCGAAAGCGACCCCATCATCCACCACACGTTCGACGCCGGCGAAGGCGTGCTCATCCCCGCCGAGGTCCTGCACCACGCGGCACGCGGCTGCCGCGCGTTCGTCATCCTGCAGCCGTTCGGCTGCTTGCCGAACCATGTGGTCGGACGAGGCATCGTCAAGCAGCTCAAGGAACGCTACCCCGATGCGAACATCCTGCCGCTCGACTACGACCCCGATGTCAGCTTCGCCAACATCGAGAACCGCCTGCAAATGCTCATCATGAACGCGAAGGCGCAGCACCAGCCCGCGCAAAGCGCCGAGAATACCAGCACCGAACACCAGGAGTAACCATGGCACGACCGAGGAAAAGCGAACGCGACGCCGCCGGCATCCGTCTCGCCAACGCATTCTGGACCCTGCTCGAGCATCATCGACTCGCCAACATCACCGTCGGCATGGTCGCCGAACAGGCCGAGCTCAACCGCGGCACGTTCTACTACCATTTCAAAAGCATGGACGACCTCATCGACCGCGCCATCGAGGACGCGGTCCTCGGCAACGAATCGGTCATGCAAAACGTGTTCGACCTAATAGCCGGGTCATCAACCGTCGATAGCCTCGAGACGCTCATCAACCGGAAACCGGACAGATTCGCGCTGCTCATCAACCAAGGCGGCATGGACTTGTTTTCCGTCAAGATCAAGCGCCTCGTGTTCGCCACCTGGAAAGCAATCCTGTGCGACGACGGCGAAGAGCTCGCGCCGAACACGCGATTGATCATCGAATACAGCACCAGCGGCATCATCGGGATCATCACCTGCGGAGCCCGGGACGAAACCGGGAGCACGTCCCCGAGTTCTTGCTGTCGTTCGTGAAGAACAACTCGGAATTCCTTGTGAGCCAGATCGGCATCGCCCAGGGAATCCCCCCGCGACGCCGTGCTCGAGCGGGTCCGCGCCACGCTGCGCATCGCCGGCATGAACGACCGATAGCCAAAACCCGCCCCAAAAGAACATGCCCGACGCACACCAAGCACGTCGGGCATGTTGGCTCATAGGCGATCTGAAGCCCCCGAGCGCTTCGCACCCGGTCACGAGCACGTCGTCACCCGTGGAAACCCTCCAGACACGGGTACATCGACATCGTCTGGAAGCGGTTCGCCATCACATCATTGCCGTAATGCGCGGCGAAAAGGCTCTGCACGGCGCCGACGGGCTCGGCGCCGGCCAAGCGGTTCATCCAGCAATCGAACGCCGCGAATGTCACAACCGTATCCACCAGGAAAAACGCCAGCAATCCCCATGCCAACGGCGCACGCCATGCATTAGGGACCGTATCGGCTGCGCGCTGCATCACCGGCAACGCCAGCTTCACCCACGCCACGCCGGCAGCTCCCCACACAAGCGCGATACCCAAACACGTATGCCCGCCCAGATTGAACGGTTGCGAAGAATAATCCCAGGCCACAATGCCGAACGCGTTCTCCCAGAACCATCCGGCGAACCACTCGAACGCAGCCCCGACGACAGCCGTCACACCGAACAGCACGCCGCCGCGCGCATCCGACAAGCGGCGAGCGCCAACGTCATCAGAACGCCGCCAACACCGTAAATCGGGCTGAAAGGCCCCACAAAAACCCGGCGCGGCTCTCCCATCGGCCATCAACGAAATAGCTGACCACCGTCTCACCGATCAGCCCCAGCACACTGCACACCGCGAAAATCCACACCAGATGATACAGGTCCAGCTTGATCGCCTCGGATTTCGCGGCGTCGCATAAAGCCGCATCCTCGGCTGCCCTAAGCGAAGCGCCGGCGCCATCGGGGATATTGACCGCAGCGGCCGTCCCCTGCATCAGCACGCGATCGCGGTCTGCCGACCGCGATGAACCATAACGAAGCATGTCGCCCTCTTCCCCTTTCTTTTCCCCAACTGGCCATTATGGCACACCTCGGCAGGCCCGCCCAAGGTGCAAACCACCGGTAAACAACCCGTCATCTTCGAAAGAGCCGCCGCTCACCGAGTCGCAAGCGGTCCTGCGACCTGCCGCCAAACCCGCCCCAAAACGCCCGGCTGCCGCCGCATCGTTGACTTCGCCCAAAAGCAAACCCACTATATAGCTAGATTTAGTTCGCAAACCGCAACCGCACACGCCAAAGGGGGCTTCATGCGTTACATCAACTGCCTGAACAACATCTCCGCCAAGGGAACCGACCTGCTCGGATCCGACTACCAGCTCACCGACGACATCGCGCAAGCTTCCGGCGTGCTCGTGCGCAGCGCCGCCATGCACGACATGGACCTGCCCGAAGACCTGCTCGCCGTCGCCCGCGCCGGCGCTGGCGTGAACAACATCCCGTTCGACAAGTGCGCCGAGGCCGGCATCGCCGTGTTCAACACCCCCGGCGCCAACGCGAACGCCGTGAAGGAGCTCGTCCTGTGCGGCATGCTGCTGGCAAGCCGCGGCATCCTGCCCGGCGCCGCCTGGTGCCGCGAAAGACGCCGACTCCCCACCATCGGCAAGGACGCCGAGAAGGCGAAGAAGGCCTTTGCCGGCAAGGAGATCTCCGGCAAGACGCTCGGCGTCATCGGTCTGGGCGCCATCGGCGCGCTGGTGGCCAACGCCGCCATCGATCTGGGCATGAACGTGCTCGGCTACGACCCTTACGTTTCCGCCGAGGCCGCCTGGCGCCTGTCCCCCTCCGTCGAGCACGTCACCAACCTCGACGATGTCTTGCATCGCAGCGACTACGTCACCATCCACGTGCCCGCCATGGATTCCACGCGCGGCATGATCGGCGCGCATGAACTCGAGGTCGCCAAGCCCGGCTGCTCCGTCATGAACTTCAGCCGCGACACCCTGGTCGACAACGCCGCCATGGCCGAGGCCCTCGAGGCCGGCCGCGTGGCAACCTACGTCACCGACTTCGCAACGCCCGAGGTCATGGCTATGCAAAACACCATCGTGCTGCCGCACCTCGGCGCCAGCACCGCCGAGGCCGAGGACAACTGCGCCATCATGGCAACGTTGCAGATGAAGGATTACCTGGAGAACGGTAACATCAAGAACTCGGTGAACTACCCGCCTGCGACATGGGCCCCGCTCCCGCGCAGGGTGGCCGCGTCGTCGTGCTCCACGCCAACGTGCCCAACATGATCGGCCAGATCACCGGCGTGTTCGGCGAAATCGGGGCGAACATCGACAACCTCACGAACAAGGCCCGCGGCAACGCCGCCTACACCATGCTCGACCTCAACGCCCCCGCAACCGACGAGCTTGTCGCCAAACTCACGGCCATCGAGGGCGTCCACCGCGTCCGCATCGTGAAGTAGCGAACGCAACATCCCCAGCATCTCGCAAAGGGACCGACTCGCACGATGCGGAGTCGGTCCTTTCTCTTCGCAGCAGGCCAAGCTGCCCTACGTTTCCGCACAAGCAACCCGCCGAAACGCCCGAAGATGCCCCCAGCTGCGGAACCCGGCTCAACCGCTCCCCCCGCTGCAGCCTTTCTATTTAAAATCCCAGGTAAACCGTTATCTAGACAACTTATTCGCTGGTCTCTATCGTACCCCCGCCCACAACGGCGTCGCCATCGTAGAGCACCAGCGACTGCCCCTGCCGCCGGACGAGCAACCGCCTCATCGAAGCGAACCACCAGCTGGTCGCCCTCCATAACCGCCTCGGCAGCCTGCGCTCGTTGGCGGTAATGGGTTTTCGCCGTAACGCGCATCGGCTTGTCAAGCTCGGCCACCGAGATCAGGTTGACATCCCCGGCGCGCACCTCGCGCACGCCCAACCGCTGCGCGGGCCTACCGCCAACACGTTCTTGCCGGCATCTTTGCCCACCACGTACAACGGTTCGCGCGCCGCTACGCCGATGCCCTTGCGCTGCCCAATCGTGTAGTGAACCAATCCGGTATGCCGCCCAAGCACCTTGCCGCTAACGTCGACGATATTCCCAGGCTCGAACGCCGCAGGGACCGCCCGCTCCTTCCCGTCGCCACGCGCGGCATCTCCCGAACCCCATATACCGGGCAATGAACGACGCATAGTCGCCGTCGGGCACGAAGCAGATGTCCTGACTTTCCGCCTTATGCGCATTTCCGAACGAATGCTTCTCCGCCAGCTCTCTCACCTGCGGCTTCGTCAATTCTCCCAAAGGAAACAGCATATGCGCCAGGTCATCTTGCGTCAGATGGTACAGCACATAGCTTTGGTCCTTCGCCTCATCCAATCCACGACGAAGTTCGAAGCGACCCGTTCGCTCGTTGAACGCCCGGCGCGCATAATGGCCGGTAGCCACATAGTCGAAGCCAAGCTGCACGCGGCGGCGCTGCAAAGCGGCGAACTTCAGTACCTGTTGCAGTCGATGCACGGGTTCGGCGTGCGGCCGTGCAGGTACGCATCGCAGAACCGATCGATCACCTCGCAGCCGAACGTTCCCGTGAAGTTGAACGTGAAGTGCTCAAGCCCCAACCCGAACGCCACCTGACGGGCGTCCTCCACATCGCTTTGGCTGCAGCAGGTGCTCTCGCCCACCACACATGCGCCTCCGGCGCCGGCAACCTCGTTGTCGAACAGCTTCATGGTGACGCCCGTTGCATCATAACCCGCGTCGCGAAGCAGCAGCGCCGCCACCGAGCTGTCGACCCCGCCGCTCATCGCGACCAGCACACGCTCTTGCTTCTCACCATCCACCTGGGATTACTCCTTCAAACAACCTACCGTTGTACCACCATCGAAGCGCATGTCGCGCTCATCAGCGAAGTCATTTCGCAGACGCACGCAGGTTACGCTCAACGTAGCGATAAACCGCTCGCCCAAGAACCTAACCGGCAAGCACGCTCGTGGGCTTCGCAGATTCCGCTTCGCCGCCGAAAGGCGGCACAGCAGCCCGCCAAACCCGGCGGCGAAACGCGCCCTCGCACAGTTCCATGGTCCCACGCGAATCCTTATGCAAGCGTTTGGCTCGCTAGCACATCTAACCCTTTCGCGGAACCCAGCCAAGCCCACGATTCTAAACGATTCCGAAGCTCCCCGGCTCCAGCCAGAAGGCTAGATATAGTCCGCGAACTTCACCGCGGGCCATACGGCGTTCGGCTCGCATTCCTCACGATCGATGCGCAGGCAATCATGGCAACGCCCCTCGCGGCAGCGCATCTGCCGCGCCTCGTCGATCAAAGCGCGGAACAGCGGCGCCATATGACCGCCGTCCTCCACAAAGTACTCGGGATGCCACTGCACACCCATAAGGAAGCGACAATCCTTCGCCTCCACGCCTTCCACTAGACCGTCGGGCCCGTAGGCAGCCGCCGCCAAATTGGGAGGCAGCGCACGAACGCCCTGATGATGCATGGGTTCACCGCCGCGGAATCGCAACTCAGAATCTCGCCGAGCTTGCTCGAGCGCATGATCGAGACCGTATGGGTAGGATGCCCATACTCCTGGTCTGCCAATGGTTCACGCGCGCGCCCGATTGCGTTTGCACGCCCTCTGCCGGCACGGGGACATCATCGGCGGCGCACATGCCGTCAAACTGCTCTTCCAAGTCCAGATACAACGTGCCCCCGAAGAACACGTTGATCATCTGCATGCCGCGGCAGATGCCCAGCAGCGGATAGTCGAATTGATACGCGTAGCTGAGCAGCAGATACTCCACTTCCTCGCGCTCGGGCGTCAGCTCGGATAGCTTGCCATAGGTGATATCGCCGCCGTAGCGCACAGGACTGATATCCTGACCGCCCGACAGCACGAACCCATCGATGCGCGGCAGCAACGATTCGTACACGCTCACGTCGCTGGTGAACGGGACGATCAGCGGCGCCCCTCCCGCAGCGACGACGGCCTGCGCATAATGGTTGTTCATACGAAGGATGCCCTCGTTCGGGTCGTACGTCGGCACGATACCGATGACCGGCCGCGATGCACCCATCGCTTTCGTGGCAATTTCCTCGATGCTGACGGGACGCTGCACGCTTTCCATAGCGCCCCTACAAAGTGCCGAAGATACGGTCTCCCGCATCGCCTAAGCCGGGAAGGATGTACGCCTGCTCGTTTAGCCCGTCATCCAGCGCGCACGTCCAAATGCGAACATCGGGGTCTTCCTGCAAAACGGCGCGAACCCTTCGGGGGCAGCCACCAGCACCAGGAATCTGATATCGCAAACGCCCTGCTCTCGCAGATAATGAATAGCCGAAAGCGCTGCCGCCGGTGGCCAACATGGGGTCGATCAAAAACACCGTCCTGTCGGCAATGCCCCTTGGCATCTTCGCGTAATATTCGTGCGGCTGATGCGTCTGCTCGTCGCGTTCCATGCCAAAGCACCCCCACCGCAGCAGAGGGTATGGCAGAGAGAACCCCGTCAAGCATTCCCATGCCCGCGCGAAGGATGGGCACCACGGCAAGCTTCTCGCCCGCAATCCGTTTTCCACCGTGCGCTGCAAAGGCGTCTCCACCTCAACGAGCTCCGTCGCCAAATCACGCGAAGCCTCGTACACTTCCAGCATGGCCACTTCATGCACCAGCTGGCGGAACTGGGAGGGAGCCGTTGACCCATCGCGCATGATCGACATCTTATGCGCGATAAGGGGATGCTCGAGCACATTCAGGCGCTCATCGGCTAATCGCATCTCTTCCATCCCAAGGCTCCTCTCAAACTCCAGCGATCTTTGACTGCATATCATACGCTAAAGCCCGACCCCCGAGCACCGTCAACCGGCGTTCGACCATCAAACTGTAACAAATTTTTCCCACTCGGAAACAAGTTGCAACAATTTTGCGGTTAGCTATATCTATCAATCAGAAACCACCAGGCGAGAAGCTAGTTTTATCGAAGCTTTGCGTCAACTTCGATGTGTAACAACCACCAACGCGTAACCGAATCAAGCCCTTTTGCCCGTTTTCATAACAAAACAATGTGGACAGCCAAGTGTTTCTTGTTATAGACTATGCAAGTAACAAGCGTGGACACCTATGCGCCAACATAGCTCCCGCTTGCATCGACAACAGAAAAAAAAGAACCCCCTAGCGCCAACTAGGGGTTGCCTAAGTGATCAAGTATCGACCACTCACTCACAGGTGATATTTTTACCACTTAGAGCATGCGCTCACTAAAGGCGTTCTTGTTTTTGCACTCTTTTTTTCATTGTCGAAAACGGAATACATTCGACTAGAAAGCGACCGCGTTTCCGCAGGTCGCGAAGGGTGCAGTATGCCTCAACCACCAGTAGGCGCGACGGTCTCCCACGTGCAGGAAAGCGAGTGGGAAATCTTCCGCACGCTTATCACGCACGACGACCGCAACAGTTACTATGTGGTCTCATCGGACGCCAGCGGGTCCTGGGAGGACACCGCGGTGAAAAAGTGAATCTCTGTCGGCAATCGGCTTCAACACGAAGTCAGCCTACTACATGACCCACAACGGATTCACCTCGGCATGCCGAAAATCAGAGCAAGTCAGGCAACTGAACACGCTGTTCTTCGACCTCGATTGCCATGATCGGGACCTTCAGGAAACCCGCGCTATTGTGTGCCAAACGCTCGACACACTCAAGCAAGCTGTTGGGGACGAAACCCTTCCCCAACCCACTATGACCATCGACACCGGTCGAGGCGTGCAGCTCTTCTATGTTCTCACCCGGTCCATTCCGTATCGAGTAAGTGCAAACGGCCAGGTCAACATCAAATCGGTGAAGTTTTTCGAAAACGTGCAGAAGCGCATGGCTTCGTTGCTCGATTCCGTTGTCTCCTCCATTAGGGGCATTTCGGTCGATCGCGCAACGTTCGATGTTTCGCGTGTATCACGCATCCCTGGAACTTTTAACGCCAAAGCAGGGCGTTACGCTTCGCTTTGTGATTATTCCTTTGATGCGCTATATAGCCTGTCAAAAACTTTCCGAGCTCATTCCGGCACGCACCGAACAACCCAGCTACAAAACCGATCTCAAACGCGTTTTCAAGAAGACTTCTTCTATCATCAACTATCAGCCTCTTCTGAAAAGCCGGCTTGCCAAGATCATCGAGCTCCAAAAGCTTCGCAATTTCAATTGCGAAGGAAATCGAGAGCTCATGTCGTTCGTGTTCTATAACACGGCTGTTCAGGTGTATCCGCACGAGGTAGCACAACAAAAAACTGAGCTCCTTTAACAACAACTTTATAAATCCGCTTAACGTAAGCGAGCTCAACGGAATTACCAAGTCGGTCGACTCCGTAATCAACATGCGTGGGGGAACAGGGCTATTACCTCATCGGCGCTAACCGCCTTCGAGAGCTTCTCGCCATGAAATTAGAGGAGGAAGTGGCTATTGACTTCTTCGAATCGAAACGATCGGTTCTGCGAAAAGAAGCGAAACGCGTCACCAAGGAGAAAAGGGATCAAAGGAACACCCGTATCGTCACCCTGTATCGCCAAGGTTCGCACACGTATGCCTCAATAGCAAAACAGGTCATGTGCTCGGTTAGAACTGTGGCTACGGTTATCAGCGCCTATAAGCAAAAAGCAGCGTCAGCATGTTCTGGTGAACGTAAGTCGTTATAACAAGAAAGTACTCGATACATGCAATTTTTTGTCATACGAGTTTAAGGAGTGCTTGTTACCCCAATCTCTTAGGTTCTTTGTTACTTCTAACTACTGTTTCCTCTTTGACAGAAACCCTCCCTACAAGTGTTTCTGTCACTTTGGCATGGGAGGGTTTCTGTCTCACTACTCGTCGATTTATCTACAATCAGCGGCTAGTCCAGTGATTTCTCAATCGATCGTACCAGGGCTTTTGATTTCTCCTAACAGCATGAAATCTGCTTCGCCTTCTGCGTTTTCAGCATGCCTGAGCGCATTCCTTGCAGTTTTCAGGTAGCCGTTCACATCTTTTGGTGGTTTAGGGTTTCGTACGACCTTCTCATGTGCTTTGGTTTGCGTTGCTGCAACCAGAGCTTCGATCGGTTGTTCTTGTTTGGAAGCTTTTCGCTGCTTCGATGAGTGTTGAAATCTCATCAGCAGTCAATTGCTCCGTGTGCACCGCATTGATGACGCTTTCTTGCTGCACGCTTGAAAGTTTCGACAAAGCTTCTGCTTGGGATTGCGTGATGCTTCCTGTATCAAGAAGATCATTGCCCTCTTTTGACAGGTTTCTTGCTATGTTCAGCAACACCTGTGCAGTTCGTTCAGACACTCCAAAAGTGCTCCGCGAGGTAGGTTTTCGTGTTCACGCCCTTTAGCGACGGATCGTCTTTGCGCCATTCCACCAGCTTGTCTGCCAGCACTCTGAAGCCCTGTGCGCGTTCCGACGGTTTGATGTTTCGCTGACCGATATTGCTCGAGTGCATGATGAAATTGGCCTGTTCATCGGAAACAGCGCCAAGCTTATGGCACCTGCCAGGGACCATGCGCCATGCATCGCCGTATTTCTCTGCGAGCAGCTTGCATGCGCGCCAACGACGCTCGCCGTCGATAATCTGGATGCCGTCTTCGGTCTCGCGCAGAATCAGCGGCTCGACTTCCTTGCTGTTCCAGATTAGGCCAGCAAGGTTGTTCACATCCTCGTCCGTGATGGTGTAGCTGTTGTTGGGGTTCGGCTTAAGGTTATCGATGTCGAACCAGTCAAAACCCATTTCAGCCAGCAGCGTATTTCGACGATTGCTGTTTGCCATCTTGTCGGTGATGGCACCTTCCTGGTTGTCCCTCGCCTCGAACGCCGCGAGGCGCATTTGCTCATCGGTGAGCTTCTCGTAACGCGGCGTCACGTTGGCGATTGCTCCTCCGTTGTTCTTGAGTGCGGCCTGAAGCTTATTCCTAGGCATTCATTTCCTCGATTTCCTGGGCCAACAGTCGATACGAGATCGCAGGCTTGCTATTGGGGTCGTATTTGATTAGGGGTTCCATTGCCAAGCTTGCTTCCGGAACCACGGTGCTCTTCTCGATCTTCGTGTTGAAATACTCTGCGTTCGGAATGGCTTCCTTCATCATCTGGCAGCCATATTTGTATGCAGAGGTATTGCGCTCGATCATCGTCTGCAGAATCTTCCAGTGCTGTGGAAGGCGACGACGCTCCCTTGCTGTACGGTTAATCGTGTCGATCGTCTGCGAAAGACCTGCGATTGCATAGCCATCAACCTTAATCGGGATAATGATGTGCGATGCGTTGTTTCCGGCTTCAAGAGCAACGATGGCGTTCGTGGTCGTCATATCAAGCGCGGACCGCAGTCGATGATGATGTAATCGAATTTACGCTCCCCGCTCCTGGCGGTTTCGTCAATGAGGTCCTCGATAGCGTATAGCAGGCGCGTGTCCACGCCACCGGCAATCTCAGCTTTTAGGCGCGTGTCCGCATCTGCGAATCGAAAGTTCGAAGGCACGCAAAACACGTTTTCGTAGTCGGTGGTGCGCATAACCTCACTTAGCGACATACGCGGAGAGCTTGGTGTTGCCTGATACAGGACGTCGGCGATGCAGGCTTCTTCGGAGCGGGGTCGTATACGCCTAGGCTCTGGCTGACATTGCCCTGGCCGTCCATGTCAATGACCAGAACCTTGTAGCCGAGCTCCGAAAGGCAAACCGCAAGGCAGGTGCTCGTGGTTGTTTTCGCGACGCCGCCCTTATAGCTCATGATGGAGATGATAGTGGGCTTGTCGGCGGATTGAGTTAGCTGGCCATTGAGCAAAGGTCAGCGAGTTGCGACTTGTTCAGTCCGCGGCGCTCCGCTTCCTTCTCTAATTCTTCTACGGTTTCCCTTCCCAACGACAAGGATTGCTGCTGCTTTTTTCCCCGCCGCGCACCTTCGCCCTACTGGCCATTTGCGCTCCTGTCTGACATATAACACGAACATATGTACGATATGATTTGAGGACTGTGCAGGAACTGCACACGAGTAATTTTACCTGCTATTTAAGCTATATTCAAGCATTTATGACATGTATCAAGCTGAATCTCACAATTATTTGTTATATCCATTGCTGAACATTGACCTCGGTTTAATTCCATTCGATACATAATCTAGGCTTGATTTTTCCTTACTGTGCAGTTTCTGCACAGTAAGAAAATCAAGCCCGCCAAGCCCGCCAAGCCCGCCAAGCCCGCCAAGCCCGCCAAGCCCGCCAAGCCCGCCAAGCCCGCCAAGCCCGCCAAGCCCCGCCAAGCCCGCCAAGCCCGCCAAGCCCGCCAAGCCCGCCAAGCCCGCCAAGCCCGCCAAGCCCGCCAAGCCCGCCAAGCCCGCCAAGCCCGCCAAGTGTTAACTCTTCACTGAATCTGATACTTAAATACTGAATGATGTAATTACCCTTGCACATTTCAGATTCATCAACGATCCGACAATATATCGCTCGGTGCGAAGTTCTCGCGATTATGGTGTATTGTGCTGCGCTAGAGAATACAAATAGTCAAATGAGCTGCTTGAGGGCTGAATGTATCATCATAAGGTGTTTCTTTTGATAATAGAATATTGGTAGCTAAGTTTCGAACAGGGAGTAACATGTCACTCAGAACATGCATTTCAATCTATGAATATCAGGATACAGACCGAGGATTCTGAAGAATAATTCAATTCATAAGGATTCAGATTCCGACAAGAAGATTCACCTCTGCGAATCTCAGGCTCAAATTTGAAGCGGTAAATCAATTAGAGGTAATCAAAGAGCAGCGAATTGATTCGTAGATTTCAGACTAATGCAATATGTAGTTGATGTAATTGATCATGAGAGGAAATTTACTCAATACTGATTTCTGAAAGCACAGCGAATGCATGATGATATGTGAAGGAACATGTGCTTCTGCTAAATAATTCGAATTGCAGAATCAATTACTTACTGTTTAAACATCAAACAATTCTGTAGCTATTGCCCAGACAGCTCATTCTTGAACCTGGCTGGGGTTCATATATCAGCTCAAAGAGAAACTCTGCTTTCAACTAAGAAATGTTTTCAGGACTTGTCACGCTTGAGAGCAATCACGAGTCACCGCCAACAGTTCCAGAATTAATAATTGAAATCCCCAATCATCATTCATCCAGATAGATTCAATTACGATATGACAGTTGAAACATACGAGATCTGTTGAGGTGATTATCATCATGCCACAGAGTTACATAAAACTACAGTGCATATCCGGTGGCAAGATACATGGTTCCCTGATCTCAATTTGGATCAATCACGTCACGCTTCTATGTAATTACCTGTTGCTGGTCCAATCATTGTTCTGATATATCATCCGCTTTCATGGTTGTGTCCACTTGCATCTAGTCGAAACGCAATTGTTCCAACGACATTCGTTTCAAGGATTGAGTCTATTCTTGTTACTGATGTGAAATAAATGTACTGTGCAGAAACTGCACAGTACATTTTGGTTTTGAAAGTTATGGATTGCAATCAACTGGAATAAGCGGCGTTCTCAAACTGTGTCAGGATTTGGCGCTGATTAGTACGTAGGGGAAACCCGAAGATGTTTTTAGCACATCGAAAGGCGTCGCAATTTGTGCAGCATGATTCCAAAAACTAGAGCTACATAATATTGAAACCAATGGAAGCGACT
>VOFE01000812.1_pt1 | contig 28000 bp, 46 predicted proteins | sample 5384071 | NCBI WGS metagenome assembly VOFE01 (sample SAMN12384724, study PRJNA508395) | human gut metagenome | isolation source: healthy gut D | host: Homo sapiens
GGGTGACGAGATCTTGCTTGCCGCCCTTTGATATCGTGGGAATCGTTGATCCACGGGTATGGATGCCTTGAGTGCCTCTTTACGCTCAACAAGGAGACCTTGTGAGCGCGATGGTAAGTGGGGGGAGTTGATCCCTTACCTGGGTGATTTTGCCAAGATGTTCAGGATGAAGAATCACTTCAAGATTCTTAGCATGGCGGTGGAGAGTGGTGCGGGGGCGGCTAAAGGAGGGGGACGAGGATTGGGTAATCCATTTGTTGGTAAGTCTTTTGAAGAGATTGATCATATGTTCAGGATGAAAGGGCTTGAAGTAAAATATTTTGATCCTGTGGGTAAAAAAGGGATCATATATTAATTCTAAAAACAGGGACTAGTTATTTCATCGATCCTGGACGAATGTATAAAAAGGGTTATGAAGGACCACATGTTGACGTCTTCTATAATGGACATTCAAAATATGAGAAAGCGAAATTCTTTTTTAGATGGTTCACCTAAACAATATAAAGAATTAAAACAAAAAAATAAATAATTATTATGGAAAAATTATTGACGTTTGAATTTGATAATGTAACCCGTGAAGTTGAATTAATTATAAACAAAATAGGAGCAAAATATATGATCGATATTTTAGAAAATTTTATCAATAATGATAAAAATGAGCATACTCATTTGTTTACTAAAGAATGGGGTAAAGGTGATTTAAGTTCAGAAAAACAAAATTTAGATGAGAATGTTGAGTTAATAAATCTTGTGACAGTTCGTTATTTTAAGGATGATGAGTGAAATATAGCTTTTGTTTTGGAAAGTTATTTTAGGCGTATAGATACATGTTAAATCATCGAGAAGTGTAAAAAATGAAAAAAAACTTCTCGATGATTTTTATACGAGTTAACGAGAGATAGACACATATTGTCACACTTCTTCAAGCCAGTTAACCGGGGGCGTATCTTTACAAGAAGTCGGGTACTATCTGGAATGCCCATCGGGCTTCGCAGAGAAAGACATCACGTACGATCTGAACGGTAACCTGACATCACTAACTCGCACGAGTTCAAGTGGAGTCGCCTCGTCATTGTCTTACACTTATGACGGTAACCAGGTAAGCAAGATAAATAACGGATCATCGTACGCTTATGATGCCGGTGGAAACATGACGGTTGACGGTCTTCGAGGAGCGAGTATCAGCTATAATATCTTGAACTTACCGGAAGAAGTGTGTCTAGGTAACGAAAAAGTTTCTTATATTTACACTTCGGCTGGCGAGAAGCCTGGCGACACGGGTGGGGAGTTCTTGACTTATTATCGCGGTCCCCTGGTGTACTCGGGTAACAACTTGCTTTACCTGGTACATCCCGAGGGTTTAACCCGCAAATCAACGAGTGGTTTCGTTTATTATTACGCGAAGAGGGATCATCTGGGAAGCACCGGGTTTTGTGTCACGCAAAACATCGCCGTTTTGGCGGATCAAACAACGGGCTATTATCCTTTCGGTCTGCGCGCACGGTCACGAGAACTTTGAACCTGAATCGTTACCTTTTTAGCGGTAAAGAGTTGCAGGATCAATCTCGGGGGTAAGTTGCTGGGGCTTTACGATTTCGGTTCCCGCTTTTATGATCCACGCTCGGTCGTTGGTTTAACGTTGACCCGAAAATTTGAATTCGTGAGCCCTTACGGTTATTGCGCTAATAACCCTGGTGTTGTACATCGATCCTAACGGGGAGGATATCGTGTTAACCATCAGCAAGGATGTGACCGTCACCGTCGCGACCCGGTTGATCGACTTGAAGATCACGGTTCCCGATTGGACAGGGCTCGCAAGATTTTCACGAGAAGTATCACGTTACAGGGTGACGATATCTTGCTTGCCGCCCTTGATATCGTGGGAATCGTTGATCCCACGGGTATAGCGGATGCCTTGAGTGCCTCTCTTTACGCTCAACAGGGCGACCTTGTGAACGCGATGGTAAGCGGTGGGGTTGATCCTTACCTGGGTGATTTTGCCAAGATGTTCAGGATGAAGAATCACTTCAAGATTCTTAGCATGGCGGTGGAGAGTGGTGCGGGGGGCTAGGGGAAGGGGATGGCATTTTATAAATCATCTGATGTAGGCAAGAATTATATAATTTTGGAGGCTCTGCCGCACAACACATGAATGAATATGGACGTTTTGTTCAGTCCAAATTCTGGATATGGCTATAAAAGGTTCTAAAGGAGTTCCAGATACTAAAGGTTCAAGAGCATTACGACTGTTGAGATGATGAGAAACGGGAAATCGTATAAATTAGACGTTGTGTATGACAAGCAAACTAATTCGATATGGCATTTTGTGTATAAAGAAATAAAAAAATAGATATATGTACGAGAAAATGACAAAGAAGAGTTTATTGGCTCATAGATCTGTATTTGGCGGTAAAATAGATGACAAGACATTTTGTGATGAATTTTATTATTCATACGACTTGAAATGGATGGAAGTACGCTCACGAAAAGGCTTGAACGAGAGTTTTTGACGTGCTAAGCATAGTTACGGAAAGGTGTTCATTCGTTGAAGAAGAAGATCCGAAATAAAAAAGTTTTTTTTGACAAGAAAGATCTATGTTATGCTATCATCGAAGCCAAACGGAGTTTTGAAAAACAGAAAAAATTTAATGACTGATCCATACTCGTATTGAGTATATAATCTTAAAGAAGTTTTTCTAATAGAGTTACCTTGAATGAGGTTATGGCAGTAAATAATCGAGGAAAGAAGATATGATGTGCACCCAAAAAGTTAGACAAAAACTTTCTGGGTTCATATCAATAAGTACCTTCCTCGATTTTTTGTTTAATCTTGTATGCACGTTTAAATGGAGATATCGTGGGACTTACCGACATCATTGATGCCGGTGGAAACATGACGGTTGACGGTCTTCGAGGAGCGAGTATCAGCTATAATATCTTGAACTTACCGGAAGAAGTGTGTCTAGGTAACGAAAAAAGTTTCTTATATTTACACTTCGGCTGGCGAGAAAACTGGCGACACGGGTGGGGAGTTCTTTGACTTATTATCGCGGTCCCCTTGTATACTCGGGTAACAACTTGCTTTACCTGGTACATCCCGAGGGTTTAACCCGTAAATCGACGGGTGGTTACGTTTACTATTACGCGAAGAGGGATCATCTGGGAAGCACCCGGGTTTTGTGTCACGCGAGCGGTAACACGCTTGTGGCGGATCAAGCGACGGGCTATTATCCTTTCGGTCTGGCGCACGGTCACGAGAACTTGAACCTGAATCGTTACCTTTTTAGCGGTAAAGAGTTGCAGGATCAATCTCTCGGGGGTAAGTTGCTGGGGCTTTACGACTTCGGTTCCCGCTTTTATGATCCCACGCTCGGTCGTTGGTTTAACGTTGACCCGAAGCTGGAATTCGTGAGCCCTTACGGTTATTGCGCTAATAACCCGGTGTTGTACATCGATCCTAACGGGGAGGATATCGTGTTGTCTATCAGCAAGGATGTGACCGTCACCGTCGCGACCCGGTTGATCGACTTGAAGATCACGGTTCCCGATTGACGGGAGCCCGCAAGCTCTTCACGAAAAGTATCACGTTACAGGGTGACGAGATCTTGCTTGCCGCCCTTGATATCGTGGGAATCGTTGATCCCACGGGTATAGCGGATGCCTTGAGTGCCTCTCTTTACGCTCAACAGGGGACCTTGTGAACGCGATGGTAAGCGGAGTGGGGTTGATTCCTTACCTGGGCGATTTTGCCAAGATGTTCAGGATGAAGAATCACTTCAAGATTCTTAGCATGGCGGTGGAGAGTGGTGCGGCAGCAGAAAAAACTTTCACCGTTTCGCTAATAATGGTGTTTCTCCTATTTTTAATTCTTTGGGAGGCTGCTTCTAGGGCTGATATGTTTGCAAGAAAGTTCAACATGAATTTAAATAGTCCTACTGTTAGGCAAGTTCTAAATAATTTAGATGAAACGGTTAGTTCTTTTATATCGAAAAATAGGAAATCATCAATTAGACGAGTCTTTCCAGGGGAATATTTAAATATGACAGTTGAGGAAGCGTTAAATAGTGGAAATCGTACCGTGAAAAAATTATTAATAGATAATCGTTTTGCAAAATGATGGTAAAAGATAATATAATAATGAGTTTTATGACTAGATTAAAATCTATTATTGATTTTAATCTAGTGGAGATTGTGGATTATTGGGATGGAGATCTTTTTAGCAATAGGAATTAAAAGAGGATGTAAATTGGTATATTTAGCTGCTAATAAGTCTATAAATAGTAGATTAATAACTTATGATTTCGATTTTGAGATTATTAATGAGGACCAAATTGATAATATTAAAGTAATAAAAGAGAGCCGAAATGTGTCAGAGCGTGAGACGATAGACGAAATACGGGAATTTTTGAATATTTAATTTTTGTAATAAGTCAGGTTTAAAATATTTGTTAAAAATATTTTAGTAAAAGTATTTTTAGGCGTATAGATACATGTTAAATCATCGAGAAGTGTAAAAATGAAAAAACTTCTCGATGATTTTATACGAGTTAACGAGAGATAGACACATATTGTCACACTTCTTCAAGCCAGTTAACCGGGGCCCACCTTTACAAGAAGTCGGGTACTACCTGGAATGCCCATTCGGGCTTCGCAGAGAAAGACATCACGTATGATTTGAACGGGAACCTGACCTCGCTAACCCGCACGAGTTCAAGTGGAGTCGCCTCGTCATTGTCTTACACTTATGACGGTACCCAGGTAAGCAAGATAAATAACGGGACCTCGTACGCTTATGATGCCGGTGGAAACATGATGGTTGACGGTCTTCGAGGAATAAGTATTAGCTATAATATTTTGAACTTACCGGAAACGGTGAGTATAGATAATGGAAAAGTTTCTTATATTTACACGTCTTCCGGCGAGAAAGCTGGCGACGCAAGTGGGGAGTTCTTTGACTTATTATCGCGGTCCCCTGGTGTACTCAGGTAACAACTTGCTTTTACCTGGTACATCCCGAGGGTTTAACCCGTAAATCGACGGGTGGTTACGTTTACTATTACATGAAACGGGACCACCTTGGAAGCACGCGGGTTTTTGTGTCACGCTAGCGGTACGACGTTGGTTGCGGATCAAACGACTGGATATTATCCTTTCGGCTTGGCGCACGGTCACGGGAACTTGAACCTGAATCGTTACCTTTTTAGCGGTAAAGGAGTTACAGGATCAAACTCTCGGGGGTAAGTTGCTGGGTCTTTACGATTTCGGTTCCCGCTTTTTATGATCCACGCTCGGTCGTTGGTTTAACGTTGACCAGGCTGGAATTCGTGAGCCCTTACGGTTATTGCGCTAATAGCGGTGTTGTACATCGATCTAACAGGGGAGGATATCGTGTTGTCTATCAGCAAGGATGTGACCGTCACCGTCGCGACCCGGTTGATCGACTTGAACATCACGGTTCCCGATTGGACTGGAGCCCGCAAAACAGGCTCTTCCCGAAAGTATCACGTTACAGGGTGACGAGATCTTGCTTGCCGCCCTTGATATCGTAGAATCGTTGATCCCCCAGGTATAGCGGATGCCTTGAGTGCCTCTCTTTACGCTCTCAACAGGGGGACCTTGTGAAGCGCGATGGTAAGCGGCGTCGGGTTGATCCCTTACCTGGGCGATTTTGCCAAGATGTTCAGGATGAAGAATCACTTCAAGATTCTTAGCATGGCGGTGGAGAGTGGTGCGGGGGCGGCTAAAGGAGGGACGAGTTTTTTGGTCGGGTGAGGGGAAACTCTGCAGTGGAAATAGCAGGCTCGAGAGTTTGCAACTAAAAATGGAATGACAACCTTGGAGATGACTAGAGGGTCAAACTTAACTGATCTGACGAAAGGACTTCCTTGGTCAGAAGCGGGACCAATGTGGCGTAGAATGTCGCTGCTTTTGCAAAAAGCACTTCCGGTACTGTTCATGTATTTCAGAATGCAAGTATAAGTGTAAATAGTGTTTGAGGAACAATTGAATATCAATATTGAAACAAAAAGGAGTCAAAATTATTTATCATTTAATTCCATAAGTTATGATTACATTGAAGTGTATTGAGATATATGAAAAGTATGGTGGTAATGAAGATGGTTTTCTTCGTTGTGCAACTTCGGAAGAAAGATTGTTACTGAATTATAGTTGTTGGATCTTGCTAGATGAGTTTGTGCAGGATTTAATTATTGTAAAAGAGGATTGGCTTCTGGCTCTTTTATTAAATCGCTAGATGAAAGATTGGGAGAAAGTTGTGACGATGAAGCAACAATTCATGCCTTGATGATTATGGTAGATCAATTTATCTGAATGAAAAAAAGTTGGCCAGAGAAATGTGAGAGGAGACTAAATTTTGTCAATTTTTGACAGCCTCCTCTTTATTATTTGTTTTATCTTGTTAGTTGTCTTGATGTTATGAATGATTCTTTGAGTGTATTTTGTTAGTTTATCCTCTAGCAAGGAAATAGTTTAAAATAAGGCCAACTCAGGAGACATCACGTACGATCTGAACGGTAACCTGACCTCGCTAACTCGCACGAGTTCAAGTGGTGCTGCCTCGTCATTGTCTTGCACGTATGATGACAACCAGGTATGTAAGGTAAATAACTGGACCTCGTACGCTTATGATGCCGGTGGAAACATGACGGTTGACGGTCTTCGAGGAATAAGTATTAGCTATAATATTTTGAACTTACCCAGGAAACGGTGAGTATAGGTAACGAAAAAGTTTCTTATATTTACGTCTTCCGGCGAGAAGGCGGCGACACAGGTGGGGAGTTCTTTGACTTGTATCTTAGAAAACTTTATGTTATAAAGTTACTTACCCAAAAAAAAATACAGTTACAGTAATTGAGAAGGAAACAATAAATCTCTTGTAATTTCCTAAGACTGGTTTACTTCACTTTACAGTAAACTTTTCAGGGTAATACACGGTGTTTACCCGCTGCGTATTCGATATATACTTAGGATTAAAGACGTATTAACTTCGATACAAAAGACGTATCAAAGACGTTCACGAACGTGTTTTGCACCGAAGTTAATAGGTCTTTGATCTATGATTATCTGGTAATTCCCCTAGGTGTTCATCCTTTTTCCATTTGATAACGGGTGGTAATACTTGGGGCTTGTATTCTGGAATTCGCATTTCACGACAAAATGGTATATAATCACCATTATTTATTCTTGTAGTTTTTATAATCTTCGATAAGTCCCTCGCACATCCAATTTGCTAGAGCCTGTCGGTTATCGTCCAGCAGGAAACGTTGCTGATCCCGGCTGTTCTGGATGTTGCCAAGGCTCGACGAAGACGGCAACGGGTAGGGATTGCTTGATTACGAACAAGTCACGTGGGGACACGGTGCCGGAAAAACCCCGTAGGGGTTGGTGCTTGTCGTATTTCCGGTTGAAAACATTTTGTAGCGTGTTTGCCAGATGTTTGCCCTTGGCACTTCCATCGTAATGGTAGAAAAACACGTCTATTTGCTTACTCTCGCTCCGGCTGTCGAGGTGAATAAAAAGAGCCCGGCGATAGTGTTCCTTGTCTTTCTTGAATAGTTCGTTGATTTTGTCGCAACGTTGTTGCAGACGTTTGACCTGGTTCAAGGGAATGGCTTGTCCCATACAGGTTTCCCGGTCGCTGACGTCAAGGTATTTATCGTTGCGTATGCCGTCTTTTGCGTCTTGGATGATGATGTGTACTTTGGCTCCTTTTGACATGAGGTTACGGGCCAGACGGAGCATGATGTCATAGGCGTACTCGTCCTCGTGTAACGGGTGGCCCCTGTAATTCTCCGATGGCCCCTGGGGTCCGGTCCCCGTGTCCACTCACGAGATAAAAGCAGGCCCCGTTTAACTCGTCGGAATCAATAGTGTATTTTGCCAGTTTCTCTCCGAATAGAGGTTCGTTTCCTTCATTGTTTAAAGGAGGAAGGGAATATGTGACTCCGAGTTTCAGGCCGTTATTTTTGTCCATGCTTATCCCGGTTCAGTTCGATGAAACGGTCGAAATGAAATGATTTCGTGCGATTGAAACGTTTTAAAAATTGCAGGACTCCTTCTCCCTTGTTTGCTTTGGCTGTTTCCTGTGCGGTAGCGGGAAACATGAAGATAATTAGGAATAAAAAGAAAGTATAGCGAGCGAGTGTTTCATAGGCATTATTTTGTTACAAAGATATAGATTTTGTTGTAGGTCGCAAGTAATAGGTTGTAGGTTTGGGCTTTGTTTCAAGGGGTTTTTAATATTTAGTAACTTGTTGCTTTAGAGGGTCTGAATATTTTGAAACGAATTCTAAAAAAGCAATAATATAGCCTGTTGACGCAACTTTTTAAAAACGTAAGCATCTATTTAATGTATTAAAAAACAGCTATGAAAAATAAAACATGGAAATTTGCACTTATTTGTTCGTTGATCGTGATGGGTTTTACAAAGCTTTGTGACGATGATGACGAATATTACTACGTGGGCGGAGGTGGCTCATGGCTTAGTTATGGTAACCTCGAAAAAATTGATAATGGGAGCCGTTCCAAGTTTGCCATTCGTCGGGACGATGGTAACCGGCTGATCGTAACGGAAGGGATGCCTATTAATTTTGACGGGGCAGAGGAAGATCTTCGGGTGTACGTGAATTACTCGATCGTGGGTAGCGAACGACGAGACCGGGTTGGAAGGTAATATGAATTATTACATTCGTCTTTACGGGGTTGATGACGTGTTGACGAAGGTGCCGGTAAAACAGTCGTTCATTAATGAAGATGAGGAAGTACGGCAAGATAGTATTGGTAATGATCCGATCAACGTGCGAGAAGCGTGGTTCGGTGGGAGATACTTGAATGTCGAGTTCCGGATTCCGGTAAAAGATGGGTCTAAAGAGAAACACTTCATTAATTTGGTACAGGACGACGTGGGGACTCATAATGACACGGTGTACGTGACCTTGCGTCATAACGCTTACGGTGAAAAGCCCGACACGGGTAACGATCGCGGAATTATTCCTGGGGTCGGGGACGGGTTTTTTCGACTTGACATCTATCGTGCCTGAGGGACAGACGTCTGTACCGGTAAAACTACTCTGACTGAATACGGGAAAAACACTTCAGAAACGGTTAACCGGGAAGATAGTGGTACCTATACCTTGAAAAAAATACCGGAGAAACGGGTAAAGACGAGGGATTGAATCAGGATAAAAGTAAGATGGTGGCGACAGAGGATGTTGGTGAATGTGTGGTTGAATAGGTGTTGTGAGATACCGAGGCAGGTTCGCTTCAATCCTAAAGAGAAAGAGCCGAACCTTGCGGGTTCGGCCCTTTGTCAATAAAGCGAAATCTTGATACAGTATTTTTAGAATATTCCGAATTTCAAGCCTGCAAAATAGGTCCTTGGCAAGCCGGACCGTAAATGTAACCGGAATCCCGGAATTCTCCCTTGTCAAAATCGTCCTGGTAACTGTCGAACACGTTTTGTAGCCCCATGTTAAATTGGAGCGTGTAGCTTTTGCCGATCTTGATGTCGTATGCCAATTTGATCGTGGCGTCAAAGAAAGAATCCGTTTTTTCAACACGTCTTTTCGATGTACCCGGCGGAGTGTCCCGTACATCGGACCCGTGTAAGTTCGGAGAGGGCTGCCGAGAAGTTTTGAACGGGAGCAGGTTCAGCGTGGCGTAGCCGTATTGGTCGGGGAACGCAACAGTTTGCGACAGGCTTCCACTTCGGGGTCTTTGCTCCACGACAGGTTTATCGTATTTACTACTTTGCAAGGTTGCCCCGAATTGTAGTTGTACGGATTTGTGTGGGGCGATTTTGCCTTCAAGGTTAAATCCTTTCACCACGGCATCTGAGCCGTTACGGCGTTCCAGTATTTTGTTCTCGTCATCTGATTCTATTTCTTCCAGCACGAATGGGTTGTGGAGGCTCGTGTAGAATCCTTCCAGCAGGAGATTGATTTGCACGGGACCCCAGGTGGTATAATAATCCACGGATGCGCTGTAACTGCAGGAACGTTCGGTCTTCAAGTCTTTTGCCACTTGTATTAGGGTAACTTCCCCGCCTACGGCCGCCACGTGAAGGTCCCTCATCGTAGGTCTGGGGAGCCCGGAATCCTTCGGAATAGCTTGCCCGCAGGCTTAAATCGGGGATCGGGTTATAACGAATGTTCAAGCGAGGACTGAATATGGGATCGTCGATTTCGAGTTTTATCCAGACGTCCCCTAATAGAAAGCCTGAAACGTCCGGTTTTCCACTCGTTTTGAAGGTACGCGCTGTACACGGAGACTTCTTGATTGATTTCCTGTGGTAACCTAGCATGAGGTCGTTCAGTTTGTTGTAGGGAGTATTCTACTCCTGCGGTGAGGGAAGAGGGCATAAACAGGAAGTTGTCGAAATCGAGGAGTACTGGGCTCCGCCCACAACCGTGAAGTCTTTGGTTTTCCCGTAAGCGTTCGTGTCCCGTCCGGCACCGTAGTAGGATTCCCGTCCGATGTTCTGGATGGAAGAGTACACGTTCAGGCGGTGTTTGTAGTCCTTCGACGAGAGAGTAATTCAGGCTTCCGCCGTGAATGTTGTGATCGGCTTGTTCTGCCACATCAGCCTCGTGAGGAGGTCTGTCTAAATTGTTTCCTCCCCGCCGGAATTCTTTGATGTGATGGTATTCCAGGGTGAGTTTACTGAAATGAGTCGGTTTGTAGTAAGTCTTGAAACCGAGTGTTGTACTATTTATTTTTCCCAGTTCGGAAAAACCGTCATCGTCATGATCATGCTTGGCGATCACGTACCATCCCGAACAGGTAGATACCGGCATCCTGTTGCTCATTGACAATGGCTCCGTTGAAGGAGGTTACGTTGTCGAAACTTTCCCCGTCGATGGCGGAAAGGGTATGCCCTACTTGGAAAAAGTTGTACAAGGGTTTCGCGTGATGATGTTGATTGTTCCGGCTATGGCGTTTGATCCGAAGAGGGCAGAGCCTCCACCCCGTAGTACCTCTACTCGTTCGACCATGTTGGCGGGTATTTGTTCCAAGCCGTACACTCCGGCAAGCGAAGCCTGCACATGGGACGACTGTCGATTAATATCTGGGAGTAGGGGCCATCAGTCCGTTGATTCGCACTTGTTGGAAACCGCAGTTTTGGCAGTTGTTTTTCTACCCGTAGTCCCGGTTGGAAGTTTAATCCTTGGGATAAACACACGGAGTTCGTGTTTTCGAATACTTTGGGAGATAGTACGTTGACGATAACGGGAGCTTCCCTTCGATCCGTTTCATTCCGGTTTGCGGTAACTACGGCTCCGTCAAGTAGAACGGCGTCCTCGCTGATTTCGGAAGTTGACTTCTTGAGTTTTTCCTTTCACGATCACGATCTCTTTTCAGCACTTTTGTAACCAACACCCTGCACTCGAAGCGTGTATTTTCCTTCCGGTAGGTTTTTCAGGAAGAAATGTCCGGTTTCGTCCGTGGCCGTGCCGATATTGGTTCCTTTTAGTAATATGGTCATGAAGGGGAGATGTTCGCCGGTCTCTTTTAGGATAATGTGTCCGGTGATATGGGCGTCCGTGGTTTTCTTCACGGTGTTTTCTTCATCAGCCCAACCGTAAAGGGCCGGGCAAAGTAATATAACGAGTGTAAATAAGTTTTTCATTTGTACGTAATTATTTGTACCTCATTTCTGTGGAGTAATGAGGGGTTGTTTTTTTGTTAAAGTGGGGACGATTATAGTCCTTTGTATTTCTTTTTGGGAAATACTCTTTAGTTTGGAATGGAATTAATTACGCGAATGTGGGAGGAGCCCTGAGTTGGCTTAAGGTGAAAAAAACTGCTTGTCCGGTTCATCTGCTTGATTCCGGATGTGATAATGTTTCGGGTTACGGAGAACGAGATCTGTACTATTAGCGCTGCGCTAGTCAGGGTGACGAAGGTCGTTAAGTAGGCAATTAACGTCAGGCTCCTTGGGGGAGTGCGTGTGATCGGCTTTCCCGTCAGCATCGGCGTGACCGCAAAAGAAATGGGAATGGATAATCGTAACCCCGTTAACCACGTGATAATGCGAGAAAAAGGTGATACTTCCATAATAACTCAGAAACAGAGCTAGCAGGAACAAGTGTATCAGTTTATTTACATTTTCTCGGCACATATCCAAATCGTTTGCTTGACAAATGTAGACTATTTCTAAATAATAAGCATGAATTTTTTCTTAAAAATGTATTAAATGTTGCCGAAGTCAAGTTACAGGTTGGTAGGTTACAAGTTGCAGGTTATTAATTTAGATTTTAGATTGAAGAATTTGAAAATAGGCCTTATGAGGCTTTAATTATTCGTAAATCACTCAATCTAAAAATCTAAAATTTAAAATCAATCATTCTCTGTTTATCGTGATCGTGTTTCCCGGAAGGGTGGCAGTAATCGAGTTATCGTACATCGCCGAGCAGGTGATGGCTGGAAGTAGGTACGTTCCGGAGTACGCTGCATTAAAGCGAAGTTTGAAAGTTTTCGATTGGCCTTGTTTTAGCGAGAAATAGAGGTATGCCCGGTCATCCCGGATGTCCACGTTGTCGGTTCCTTGGAACGGGTTCACGCCTGTCGTGAGACGTTCATTGAGGAACTCGAAGCCGGAGGGGAACATGAAGCTTAATACCAATTCCTCGTATAAACCGATATTTCCGGTATTTTGGATCGTGATTTCGGCCACGATGTCTTCTCCTTGTTTATAATTGGGTACGTTGTTCCTTGTGCCGTTGCGGCAGTAATTGACCGTCATTTTCAGCCGGGACATTTCACTCTGCGTGGTCACCCCAATGGCGTGGAGCTATTGATGGTGCGCACGTGAAGCGTTCCCGAAGAGTTGTTTTCACGGTCACTTCCGATTTATTATTCTTCACGACCAACTCTTTTTGCAACACGGTTTTTGTCGTCTTGTAAGTGTCTTTTTCCGATTTGGACATCAATACCATTTCCATCCTTGGAAGTATCGTTCCACGTAGTTACCGATAGCGCACAGACCAAAAGCACTTTCTTGGGTACTTAACCATTCGTTGGATGCGAATTTGCGGGCCATTTTCTGCATGAGTCTTGTAAGCCTCGTCTTTCATATCCATATGGATCATGCTTTGCATGATGATAGCGTTGTCGCGGAGGTCAGAACCGTAACATCTGCCAAGCTGACGATATAGTTCAGCTTTCTGCCGGAAGATTGGCTATCAGTGCTTTGGCAATCTTTTTCGTGTTTGCCCAAAGCGTAGGCTCCTGCCAGTTGCCAGCGGGCGATCGGGTTTCTTGTAGGTGTCTTCCTTCATCCGGTTCATGGCTGCCATATTGGGTTTGCCGGCAAGAGCAAGTACGTAGAGACGATAGGATTGTTCGATTTCGAGTAGTAATCTCCCCGTCGCCAAGCGTTTGCTTGTTTGGTCAGGTAGTCAAGGGCGGGTTTTTCATGGAAGTCGGGGATTCGATAACCGACTTGCTCTGCTTGAATTAAGAAGTCGGTGATGTGCGTGGAAACCCAGTCGGAAACGTAGTTGGAATTCGACCAGTAGCTGAACCCACCATTGCTTACTTGGTAGTTGCGCAAGCGGGTGATAACGTCTTTCACGTGCAATTCTGCGGTAACTTTTTGAGCCTCGCTGAGATCCATGATCCGGTCGAGCATGAGCTGCGGAACACGGCAGAGGTGATTTGCTCTCCGCATCCGTGAGGGTAACGAATCAAGTAGCCGAGACGTTGTTCTAGATTAAGCGCGGGATGGAGGTGATTTCGAGGAACGAGGCGGGTTCCAAACCTTCCATCGTGTTGTTGAAGGTGATGGATTCTCCACTTGCCACTTCCCGCGCGTCTACCCGGGTTACTTTGGGATTCGGTATGCGGATGTCGACATCACAACTGAAATGGGCTTTCTCCGAGCCGCTTTTGTGCCGTGAATGTCAACGTGGATTTACCAATGTTTTCTTTGATTTTTACCTTGAAGAATATGATCTGTTCTCCCGTGCCGGAGAAGTGGGCTTCTTTGCTTGCGGGTTCAATGATTTCGATCTTATCGTCGGTTTTGATGTTTACGGTAACATTTTTGATGTTCTCTTTCATGGCAAATAGGGTTACCGGAATTTCGATCATGTCTCCCGGGGTGAACAAGCGAGGCATCGTGACGTTGAGCATCAACGGTTTGTTGACTTTGTGCTTTGCGAGGCGGAACCATAACGTCCGTTGTCCTCGGCAACGACCATTGTGCGTACTTCCCCGATGTATTCCGGCATCCGGAAGGTGTGCATTTTCTTTTCCCCGTTCTTGATGGTGAACGGGCCTTTAAAGATTACCACGGGGGTAAAACGATTGCTTTTCCGGTTTTCTTCCGGTTCCAGAGATTCGTCACCACCCACTGCAAATGCTTTTTTCTAGGCGTCCCCCGAAGGCTCCGATGACATCATCGTAGAAGTCCCATGTTTTTACTCCGAGGGCCTCTCTGGCATAGAATGCGGGGAAGGGATTCGGGGTCTTGAAGGAGGTTAGGGACAGCAATCCTTCATCGACAATGGCAATGGAATAGGTCATCGGTTTTCCGTCCTTTTCACTCACGGAAACCGTGAAATTCTGTGACGGGCGAAGTTCCCGTGCCATATCGATCTTCGGGGGTCAGGCGTAGTTAGGATCGTCAATATTAATATTCAGTACTCCATACAAACGAATTGGTTTGTCATTGTTCCGGTTTTTGTGAGGTTGAATAAGGGAAACATTGACGTAGATATTGGGACACATTTCACTGGTCGCCTCGATCTCGAAAGAGGTGGAACCAGCAGATGTAGGTACTCGGAATATGTCTTTTTACGGTTTTCCCGTTTTCAATGCTCACGAGTGCCACGCTACCCTCGGAAGAAGGGAAAGTGATTTTTATTTTTCTCCCCCGGCACGGTATGCTTTCTTGTCGCTGGTCAAAGTGAGTAGGGTGGCCATACCCGGAATGTTCATGTCATTCCGCCAAGAACTTACGTAGAAGGTTGTTCCACAAGAGTGGCCGGAGAATTTGTCTCTAGCGATCACGTAGTAGCGTCCCCATTGGTTGCAGGTAACGTCAATATTGAATTTACCATTTTGGCTTTTCACGGTTTTATTGAAGACCGGTTTACGGTAGAGCGGTTCACGTATGATCCGATGTTGTCCTTTCGAATCCCACCACCAGCGCCATTCCAATGTATAAACTTCAACTTCGATTTCCCTGTCAGATACCGGCTTCCCGTCGGCCGTAAGCACGGCCCCGCGATGGGGGATCGGTTTTGCCGGCGGAGTACCAGTTATCCTCGGAGTCGGGAAGTTTCACGCCGACATATTCTTTATAAGGTGAATATTTGAATCCTGCCTGTCGTGATGCTGAAGTCCCCGCCGGGTTCGAATACCCGCAGCGTGAGTAGTGCATTCAACATTCCCGGGGCGTTCTCCGTGCTGATTTTATCAGCCGATAGGGTAAAATTACCCTCCGCATCGGTGGTCCCTTCAAAAAGGTTGTTGTGGTCGCGTTAAAATAACGAGATCGGTCATCAAAACTATATTCTTTGTATCCCGGAACGTGGTGTTACTCTGGGATAATTTTAATTCGGTGTTGACCTTCAGCGAGCTGGTTTTAGCTCCATGCAACCAACGGGTCTGCACGGGAATGGAGTTATCCGGGATACCATTTCCCAGAATGTCATTCGGCAGGTTGGTCACGATACTGAGGCGATTCGGTTTGATACTTTCGATCCGGACGGTTTTCCAGAAAGAGACTTCCCCCGATACGTACAACTGCCCGCCAGTAACCCGTGACGGCTTGCTCGTCTGTTTTGAAGGTGAAACAATAGAGACCGTGTTCGTTACGTCCTTCCCGTTTCGTTTGTACCACGTTACCATTCGGGTCGTAGAGTTCGGCAATAATGGGGTGTCCCACGGAATTGTCTTCTCTTTGTCTTCCAGCATGAAAAGAGGTGTATTTCATTCCCCGGACGCCACGCCCCGTTCTCCATAAATGAAACCTTTATTCCTTGTTGCACGACTTCGCCACTGATGTCAAAGTTGCTGTGTATGATAGAGAATTTGCATCGTTTACTTTTAAATGCTTTGTCGTTTCCCTTGACGGCAAGCACGATGAACGGTTTCTTGTACTGTGCGGTTGCGATTCCCGAATTGTTAGTTACGGCAGAATCAATCTTCTGGTTCTGGTAATTGAAGAAGAGTATCTTGCAATTTTCTACAGGTGCGGCCGTGAGCAGGTCGTTCACGGCTACCACGTATTTACCGTCACTTCCGGTTTTGGCGGTAAGGCCGAGAGAGGTGACAATCAAGTTTCTTCTGGGGAAACGATCAGACACGTAGTAATAAGAGTTGAACAGGGATCGTCCCGTTCTTCCCATGAGTAGTCGGACGGGTAATTATAGTAGTAATCGTCGTCATCATAATTGTCGTCATCAAAGGAAGAATCCCAATCGTTTTCCGTGATCCCGTTTTGTCCTTCATTAGCGCAGGCGAGGGTGGTGTAGGATTTCTGGAATTTCAGTTGGATCCGGTAGATCACCCCTTTCTCCAGTTGGATATGGTCAGCCAGGTTTATCGTGTAGTCCTGCCATTTGTTAGCGTCTATCGGGTGACCTTCTTTCTCCAGTGGGATTTTCTTATCCAGGATGATGCGTCCCACCCGACGTAACAGGTAATCGCTACTGTAATTGTAATCACCGTCTTGCAGGTAGAAGTTCATGTTCTGGTTGAATATTTTCACGACACGTAATTGTATGGCTTTTCAGGGCTACCGCGGAGAAGGGAATCAGCACGTTACCCTCGGCCGGGGTAAATGTACCCTCGCCAATGAAGGCAACGGCGGGTTTGGCAGAGGCGAAACTGACGTTGTAGGTGGCATCCGATTTCAATTTTTCACCGAACGAGTTTTTTGATGCCTTTATAGATATTTACCTGAACGACACCTTGCATTTTATCCCGTTCGTTGGAATATACTCGAATGATGTTTCCTTGTGCGTTAAAATTCAAGCGATTCACTCCGTCTACGGTGATTAATCCTTGTAAATCCTGAGAGGCATCCACGTTGTCCGAGAGGATGATGTCTATGGTCTGGGAGTTTTCATCGCTTGCTTTGACTTCAGTACGGAAAATATTTTTGGAACCGGGGATCTCCACGATAAGGTCGTTACCGTTCTTTACCTTTTTATCGAAACTTAATTCCAGTGATTGTGTTGCGTCTGTCCGGTTGATGTCCGGAACCGTGAAGTAGTGGATGTAGGGTGTGTGTTCCCATTCTAATTTGTGGGACAAGCCATTTATCATCGCTTTCACGAGTAGCTCTATTTCAGTAGGGGCCACGGCATCAGAATTCGTGATGGAGGCCCGGTAGGAAAATCTGTTGTTATCCGTGGGGTCGATATTCAAGCTGCCCTCTTGGAACGCAAACACGAGAGGGAGGACTTTCACGCTGAAACGGAAGGTTGACAAGTCGGAAGGGACTTTGCAGAGTTTGTCCAGGTAGAGACTGATGTCGTATGTTTGCCCGTTTTTAGAGGCTTGGTGGGGGTAAACTCGATAATGTTACCGTCCCGTAGAGATACGGTTCCCTCTGCTTTCGGGGAGATCTTTAATAGTTTTTCGACCTGCGTGGAAGACTGTCCCCTACTTGCAAAACATTATTTTCCAACCGAACATAGATCGGGTCGGAGGATTTTATCATTCCTGTGTAAATCGGAAATGTATTTGCTATACTCTAGCTTGCTTTGTTCCTTGGTTTTATCTTTGCACGAAAAGATCGTGATCATCAGTAACAGTAAAGGAAAAAGAAAAATTCTTTTTTTCATGCTGGTAATGTTTGATTTATCATTAAGACAAAATTAAATAAAAAAACGGTATGGGAACTTATTGTTCGTTTTAAATTTATATTTTTGCGAAAATGAAAAATAGACCCTAATTTGGGAGATAAAATAGATAATATGAGAATAGCTGTTGTTAAACCGGTTATGTCGGACTTGTATCCGGAACGTGTTTAGCCGAAACGGGGGTAACGGTAACGTGTGTAGATGTTAACAATGCCAAGATCGAATTGTTGAATAATGGGGTATGCCTATTTATGAACCGGGACTGGCAGAATTGGTTACCCGGAAACCGGGAAGACGGACGCCTTTTTTCACTACTTCGTTGCGAGAGGCATTGAAGGATGCGGATGCTGTTTTTATTGCCGTGGGAACCCCGCCTGATGAGGATGGGAGTGCCTGACCTGCACTATGTGCTGGATGTGGCTCGTGAAATCGGGGAGATCATAAATGATTATATTGTCGTGGTGACGAAATCAACGGTGCCCGTGGGAACGAATTACAAGGTGAAAGGAGTAATTCAAGCAGCTTTGGAAAAACGAGGTGTCGAGGTGGCATTTGACGTGGCTTCTAATCCGGAATTCTTGAAGGAAGGGGATGCGGTGAACGATTTTATCTCTCCGGATCGCGTGGTGATCGGGGTGGAGAGTGATCGTGCCCGTCGGGTCATGGAACGTTTATACCATGCTTTTTATATTGAATAATACTCCGATTTATTTTATGGATATATTATCGGCGGAAATGACTAAATATGCGGCGAACTCGATGCTGGCTACCCGTATTTCGTTTATGAATGACATCGCTAATTTGTGTGAGATTGTCGGGGCTGACGTGGAAGCCGTGAAGAAAGGTATCGGTAGTGATTCCCCGTATCGGGAAGAAATTCTTGAATGCCGGGTGCGGTTACGGGGGATCTTGTTTTCCGAAGGACAGTGAAAGCGTTGATTCGCACGGGGGATGATCACGGGCATAGCTTGGAATTGTTGAAAGCCGTCGAGCGGGTGAACGAGAACCAGAAGAGCGTGTTGTTCCGAAAGATCACTTCACACTTCGGGACGGATTTGACGGGAAAACGTTTTTGCCATGTGGGGCTTATCGTTTAAACCAGGCACGGATGATTTACGGGAAGCACCTTCATTGGTGTTGATTGATAAATTGGTGGAAGCCGGAGCCGTGGTACGGGGATTTGATCCGGTGGCCATGGAAAGTGTAAGAGACGGATTGGGGATCGTATCGAATACGCGGATAATATGTATGATGCGTTGACCGATGCCGATGCCTTGATCGTGGTGACGGAATGGGCCGAATTCAAGATTCCCAAGTTTACTTTTATCGAAAAAGCATTAAAGCATAAGATTATATTTGACGGAAGAAATATATACAGCCCGGAACAGATGAAAGAATTCGGTTATATGTATTACGGAATCGGACGAAAAGACAATTAGTAATAGAAAATGAATGGATTTATGATTTGCGACAAAAAAAGCGTCAGGTTTGTGCGTGGAAATCTAAAATAAAATCAATAAATCTAAAAATTGGAATGGTTCATTATCGAATATTGTTTATCGTGAATCCTATATCGGGGTTTTGGGTTGGGTTGGGAGATTCCTTACCGGATAAGGCATATTGCGGCGTACAAAGGATATCGAATACAATATACGTTTCACGGAATATGCCGGGCATGCAAAAGAGATCGTGGAGCAGGCCAAGCATCAGAATTATACGCATATCATTGCGGCAGGTGGGGATGGTACAGTAAATGAAATCGGTACTGCCCTGATAAATACGGGCATCGCTTTTTGGCGTGATCTCTTTAGGGAGTGGTAACGGCTTTGCCCGTCATTTAGGTTTTTCCCAGATGATGAATAAAGCGTTGAAACAGATTTTGAAAAGTGAGACCACGGATATTGATGTCGTGGAAATTAATGGCCATTACTCGTTGAACGTGAGTGGTTTTGGCTTTGATGCCGAGGTGGCACACTTTTTAGTACCATGAAGATCCGGGGAATATTTTCTTATATCTACTCGATCGTGCATATGTGGTTTCGTTACCCCGGTAAGCGTTACGTGTTTCATATAGACGGGAAAACGTGGAGGAAGATTGCTTCGTTTTGAGTGTTGCTAATAGTTCCCAGTATGGGAATAATGCCTCGATTGCCCCCAAAGCCTCGTTACGGGACGGGTTGGTTGATATTTGTATTCTAAAGAGGCCGAAATATTATCAAATACCTCGTTTCCTCTATTGCTTTATGAATTCCAAGATCGCTCGACTTCCTTATTTTAGCGAAATCCAATGCAAGGGAGGCGATTTTGGAAGGAGACTTGAATAAAGCTCATATTGATGGAGACCCGTATATTTTGGAATCTCCGGTAAAGGTAAAAGTACTTCCTGGAGTATTGAAAGTAATTGCCCCAAAACTATCCAGGAAGAAGAAAAAATATGACAGTTTGATTTAATCTAAAATTACTTGTCCTGTGGGGATAGGGCTATCTGTTTCTCGATAAGTCTGATCCAAAGAGATGAATGTTTCGGTTTTAGCGATACCGGGGATGTTCTGTAACGTGTTGATCAGAATATCCATCAAGTGCTGGTGATCGTTGCATCTTAATTTAATCAAAAGGTAAAAGCCGCCCGTGATGAAGTGACATTCTGTAACTTCCGGGATGCTTTCAATCTCTTTCACGACAGTCTTGTAGGTGTGAGCGTGGTCAAGGATAACCCCGATAAAAAAGCGCATACTCCAAAACCAAGCGCATCGGGTTTCACGATAAAACAGGGAACCTTCGATAATACCGAATCTTCCATCTTTTTCACGCGTTGGTGGATAGCGGCTCGGATATGCCACATTCCCGGGCTATTTCCAAAAAGGGAATTCTTGCATTTTTACAAGATGAGACAAGATCTTGCGATCGATGTCATCGATTTGATATTTTACACTCATTATTTTCTTTTTACCTGTTAAAACTTAATACGCTGTACAGTTGTTTACGCTGTTTGTAATATTGCCATCCATCTTCGTTCGTGATGGTTTTGATTACCCCGTCAATCAAATTGTTGAAAAGTAGAAAGCGAAATCAAAGACTTCGGGAGGATAGATTTCTTGATTGTGAATATCATTCAGTTTGGCAATATACATGCGGGCAACCATTTCACTTGATACGTCGTTTTATACATACCTTGTTGCATCCCTTCTCGATGTTAATTTTAATCTTTCTCGTAGATAAAATTAGAACGTTCCAGTTTGTGCTGTTCGAATAGTTCCGGGAACGCCTCGGCTAATTTGTAGCTGACGGAAGGTGACACGTTAAAAAAGCGTTGGTGGATCTCGTTTCCAACCAGTAGTAGAATGTCAATTGCGTTCCATCCATCGAAATCGTATTCTTTGAATATCTTTTCAAAAGCAATACGCTCTTGCTCGAAGATACTCTTTGCGATGTCTTCCATGTCTGAGAAATTCTCGTTAATCTCCTCAAGAGAAGTTCCCATTTTCTTCAATTTATCGTCCGATAATTCAGTTCCGTAGCGATAAACATAGTTCCTCAGTTTTTCTGTCAACTGGCACTTTTTTCTCAGTCATAATGGATATGGTTATTTTAGATTCTTGCCGTAAAGATACGAAACAATTAAGAATTGAAAGAATTATAAGTTGTAAATTATCATATTCTGATTATTTTGTGTCTATACTGAGGATTTGAAACTTGGGATCAGAAATACGAATTTATAAAAATAGAAACGATCGTGAAAAGTTGTTGTTGTTAACGAGTGTATTGGCTTGGATATCTGGTGTTTCTGCGGAAGAAAACCGAAATTGATAGTGGGAGTGGTAATCAGTCATTTTTATCCAGAATGGATGGATATGTATGCTAACGAATTGTCGGAGAATGGTTTGAAACGGATCATGAAACAAGGAGTCCGGGTGAATATGAATTATAACTATTTTTACACGCAAACCGGGGTGGATCACGCATCGATTTACACGGGTATGTTACCCACGGAACATGGAATCGTGTCGAGGGCGTGGTACGATCGTTTACGCCGGAAACGCCAGTATTCTACCCAATCCGATTTGCCACAGAGATCGGTGATCAACAGGCGGATAGTATAAAAAGTTTGTCTCCCGATTATTTGCAGACGATGAGCCTGGGGAGCGCCATGAAATGGAATAATCCCATGTCTCGGGTGTTCAGTGTTGCCATGAATGGTGACGAAGCTGTCTTGAGTGGAGGAAGTAGTGCCGATATGGCCATCTGGTTCAGCGAGAAAACGGGTAAATGGGTATCCTCTTCTTATTATTGTTCGGAATTGCCCGAATGGTTGAGAATGTATAATACATGGGTCGAGAGCGATCATTTCGTGAATAAAGGATGGATGATGTTGTCTGACGAGGATAAGTCGGCTGCCCGTATTCGCCTGACGAATCATTTCTATTATGATATAGCCGGGCAAAAGGAATATAATACTTACCGGGTTTTGAAAGCCACGCCTTATGCGAATACATTGGTACGGGTGTTGGCCGAAAAATTGATTGACGAGGAAAGGTTTGGATAATGATCCGGATTTGCTGGCCTTGAACTTTTCCTGTTTAGACTATATGTCCCGGGATTTCAACGATAGATTCGAGCGAGGAGAAAGGATATGTTGGTCCGTTTGGATATGGATATTGCGGCATTGGTGAGTAAGTTGGATGCCCGGGTCGGGAAAGGAAACTACACGCTGTTCGTGACTTTTTCCGAGATGCGGAGTTGATGCCGGAGGATTTGCGGAAAATTAAAGTGAATTCTGATTATTTTAGTATATTTAAATCTGTGGCCTTGTTGAAGTCTTACTTGGGTTTGGTTTACGGGCCGGGTGACTGATTTCCGATTATGATCAGGGACAAATCTATTTGAACCAGGGGACTGATCGAGCAGAAGAAGATAAATCTGAAAGAAATGCAGGATAAAGTGGCTGATTTTATGATCGAGTTCGAGGGGTAGCCAAAGTCATGACAGCTTATTCACTGACATACTTCTTTTTCCGGAGGGGGTAAATCGATTGGTTCAGAACTCGTTTCTCCCATAAGCGTAGCGGGGATGTCTTTTTTCTGTATCCATCCGACTTGGGTTTCGGAACTGAAAGAGTTGGAGGATACTTATTTTCGGCATACCAAGCGTCCGATTGTTCCCCTGTATTTATACGGTGCGGGAGTGAAGGCCGATTTGAAAGGGAACTACACGATGTCGGTTTGTTACCTACTTTGTGTAAGATATTAGGGATAAATGCTCCTTACACGGCACACGGGAAGGCGATGTTTTAGTGGGGATTAAAAGTGTTCGACGAACGCCCCTTTGTCCGCCTTTGGTTATCCCTTTCTCCGTCGATAGTCTAGCACATGAATATAGCATGAACATAGCATATACATACCATGAACACTAAACAGTGTTCATGGTATGTATGGGGTGTGTATTTGTAGGGTACTTGTCCTAGCTTATCTTCGGAGCAGTCATAGGCGAGAGGGAGTTGTCCGGTCTTTTTTGTATTGAATTTTTTGATTCGCCTGTTGTCAACTTCTGAGTACTTTGAATTGATGTTCTTTGTATGTAATCACCTCGTCCTTATGAGGAAGTTCCCTTTAATTTCAAGGATCAGTCCGGCCAAGGTGTCTGCATCACCCTCCACTTCTTGGAAAAGAATCCTCCTCTATGTCCGTGATCTTGTAGAAATCGTTCAGTAGCGTGGAGGCCTCGAAAATGTATGCCCCATTCTTGTCCGCGTGTAAACAATTTCCTGTTCGTCGTATTCATCATTAATGTCGCCCACGATCTCTTCGATAATGTCTTCCATTGTGACGATTCCGGTGGTTCCCCCGTATTCGTCAACAAATCGCCAAGTGTACCTTTTTCGTTTGGAACTCTTCCAGTAGGTCGTTGATCTTTTTGGTTTCCGGAACAAAATAAGCCGGACGGATTAAGGTCTGCCAGCGAAAGTCCTCTTTCTCATCCAGATGTTGTAATAAATCTTTCACGTAAGAGGATTCCCGTGATGTTATCCAAGTTTTTCCTCGTACACGGGCATACGTGAGTAGCCGTGTTCCGTGATGATCTCTTTCACTTGTTGGTAGCTGAACTCCCGTCAATAGCGATCACGTTGATGCGAGGGGACGGATGATGTCAACCGCGTCAATATTACCAAAACGGACAATGCCTTCCAAAATGTCTTTTTCCTCGTTGATAGCCGTGTCCTGGTTAATTCAAGGCTTTTGGATAATTGGTCGATGGATAAATTGTCTTTTTATCCATGCGCTTGCTGATAATAGAGGTGGAACCGATCAACAGGGCGGATAGCGGACGGAATAGGCGTGATAAAGGAAGGTCAGTGGACCTGCCATGAAAATCACCATGTTCAACTGGGAACGGTTGGCGTATAATTTAGGAATGATTTCTCCAGCCAGTAAGATCACGAACGTTACCACGATCACTTGGATAATGAAACCTAGCGTGGGATAAGCCGAGAAATCAAATAATGAATTTACCAGGTAGGTGGACAGCACGACAATGGCCCACGTTCACGAAATTGTTGATATTAAATCGTGGCGAGTAGTCGGTTGGGTTTCTGTTGCAGGTTGCGGGCCTTCTCGTACCCGTTGTCTTTCCGTATTTCAATTGCGAGGGAGAAAGTGAGAAATAAACCTCCAACCGGAAATTAATGCCGAGCATAACAATAAAAAGCAATAGGATAAGACGAAAATTAAATCGATGAGGGTGAATGCACCTGTAAAAATCTGCCCGGCAAGGGGAATATAATCTGTGTCCAAAAATTTTATATAATTGGTTAAACTTAAATATCGCCGAAAGATACATAAAAACTAAAAGATAAAAAGATAAAACTAAAAGTTTGAAGTAAAAAGATTCCTTGTATGGATCTGGCTTTTAAACAATTCAAACTGTTTTATTTTTTATCTTATAACTTTTTATCTTTTAGTTTAGACGGGAGATCGTCACTGTCGTCACCACCGCTTAAATCGGGTGCTTGTGGCATATGCGTGTCTTGAGGTTTATCCCCGTTATCCTGTTTCCGGATAGCATCTGAAATTATCCCCGTAAATCTCGGTCGTGTATCTTTTCACCCCGTTTTGGTCGTCCCATGAACGGGTTCTGATACGTCCCTCGATGTAAAAGCATCATCCCCTCGAACGTATTTCTCGGCTATTTGAGCCAGATTCCGCCAGAGAACGATATTGTGCCATTCGGTTTGAGTTACACGTTCTCCGTTTTTAGTACAGGTGCCTCTGACGTGGCAAGGCTGAATCTTGCCACGGCCTCCTTCGAGATATTTTACGTCCGGTCAGCCCCGACATTACCGATAAGAATAACTTTGTTTACCATGTATAATATGTATGGATTAAAATTTGTCACAAATTACGGAATAATTTCGGAGAAAAATAATCCCGATGCCATCTTGTTATGATTCGTGATTTATTCCCGATTGCTGGATGTGATAACTTTGTTGTAACCAGTTTAAATGAGGTGCAGGCAAGGTAAAGGCTTGTTGGAAAAAGTGGTGCAGGGATGTGTCCGATGTTGACAATTAAAGATATAGAACACAAAAAAATATTGACAAAAATGCGATAGTTTGTTTCATTGTTTGTGGAAAAGATATATATTTGCAGTCTGAAATCTAGAAGAAACGAAATATAATATTGAATATTAAATACTTAAAGAAAATGACAAAGGCGGACATCGTGAATGAAATTTCAAGAACCACTGGTATCGAGAAAGTCTGCGGTACAAACTACAGTTGAAGCTTTTATGGAAGCAATCAAAGGTTCTGTGATTGATGGAAAAATGTATATTTAAGAGGTTTTGGAAGTTTTGTAGTGAAAAAGAAAGAGTGAGAAACCGCTCGTAATATTTCTAAAAATGTAACGATCAAGATTCCTGAACATTTTATTCCTTCGTTCAAGCCTTCAGAAGAGTTTTCGTCAATCAGGTGAAAGATCAAGTAAAATAAGAAAGGAGTGAAATTATGCCAAGCGGAAAGAAAAGAAAAGACATAAGATGGCCACTCACAAACGGAAAAAGAGACTGAGAAAGAACAGACACAAGAAAAGTAGTCATCGTTTGTAGAGTTAGAGATTATAAACCTAAGGGCTATGCCTTTAGGTTTATTTTGATTAATACATTAATTGATCAGGTAGTGAATACTGAGTTAGTCATAGATGTAAAAGCGGAAGAAGTAGTAATCGCCTTGTTAAAGGACAAGCGGTTGGTAGAGTTGACAACGGAGAAGACTAGCGTTAAATTTGCGGTAGGTGACATCTATTACGGGAAAGTGAAGAAAATCATGCCCGGTTTGAATGCCGCTTTCGTTAATGTCGGCTATGAAAAGGATGCCTTCCTGCATTACCTTGATCTCAGTCCCCAGTTTTATTCTTTGGATAGCTATATAAAGCAATGTATAGCCCGGAAGGGATGCCTGTAGCCAAATTAAAACTGGAGCCGGAAATCAGTAAAAACGGGAAGATCGGGGACGTGCTTTCTGTCGGCCAATATGTGGCCGTGCAGGTCGCGAAAGAACCTATTTCTACCAAGGGACCGCGTTTGACCTCCGAGTTAAGTATTGCCGGGCGTCACCTAGTTTTGATGCCTTTCTCGGAAAAGGTATCCGTGTCACAAAAGATAAAATCGGTTGAAGAACGGAAGCGTTTGAAAAAGACTGATTGAAAGTATACGCCCCAAGAATTTCGGGTGATTGTGAGAACTGTCGCCGAAGGCAAGAATGCCGAGTTATTCGATAGTGAATTGACGGAACTTGTAGAGCGTTTTGAAACCGCGTTCAAACATCTTCGGGATATAGAGCCTCCCAAGCTAATTTTGGGAGAGATAGACCGGACCAGCGTTATTCTCCGGGATATATTGAATCCCTCGTTCGAGAACATTTATGTGAATGATTTAGCATTGAGTAAAGAGATTAAGCGTTATATCAGCACGATAGCTCCGGAGAAAGAAGGTATCGTTAAATTTGTGTCAACCGAGGTACCGATCTTTGATCATTTTGGGGTGGACAAGCAAATCAAGTCTTCGCTGGGACGTACCGTTTCGTTTAAAAACGGGGCATACCTCATTATAGAACACACGGAAGCTTTTCATGTGATAGACGTGAATAGCGGGAATCGTGTGAAATTGGGCGACGATCAGGAGTCAAATGCTCTGAAGTAAACTTGGCTGCTGCCGACGAGGTGGCTCGTCAGTTACAATTGCGAGACATGGGGGTATTATCGTGATCGACTTTATTGATATGCAACAGGCGGAGAACCGCCAGAAGTTGTTCGATAAGATGCGTTCGGCAATGGAACTCGATCGTGCCAAGCATACCATACTCCCTCTGAGTAAATTCGGATTAATGCAAATCACGCGCCAGCGGGTACGTCCGAAATGACCGTGACGACCACGGAGACTTGTCCCGTATGTCATGGAACCGGTAAGGCCGATGCTGCTGTTTTAGTGATTGATAAGATTGAGGACCAGCTAGAGTTCTTGGTTGAGGAGAAGAAAATCAAGAATCTGGTATTGAAAGTACACCCTTTCGTGGAGGCGTATTTGAAAAAGGGTTTCTGGTCTTTGCGTAGGAAGTGGGCTTTTAAGCACCATATCCATTTAAAGGTGATTGGAGTTCCTTCTTTTTTATATTTACGAATATAAGTTTTTAATCGTTTTAATAGAGAAATAGAACTCAGTAGGTGTTTTTTACTTACAGTTTCGTCATTCCATCTTAAAACGATGTTAAAATAGTACCATGAATTTGTGTGAGAACAAATTATATGGTACTTTTGCGTCCACTGTGTGATAATGCATACGATTTCGAGAAGCATGCAAATTGATGTTTTATTAAATAATTTTTTATGAAAAAGAGACTATTGACGTTGATCTTTACGTTGTTCGTGGAACCTTTTCGGTTTTCGCTCAAATGTCTGACCCGACAAGTTGGACGTTTTCACAGAAGAAAACCGGGGATAACGAATACGCTTTAACCTTTAAAGCAACCATTCAACCCGGGTGGACGGTTTACTCCATGTCAACCCCGGCAGGTGGTCCCATGCCTACATCAATTACCATTGAGAAAGTGGGAGAGGGAATCGAATTAGTGGGTACGGCCGAGGAGAGTGAACCAAGTAAAAGCATGATGATGT
>VOFE01001260.1_pt1 | contig 28000 bp, 38 predicted proteins | sample 5384071 | NCBI WGS metagenome assembly VOFE01 (sample SAMN12384724, study PRJNA508395) | human gut metagenome | isolation source: healthy gut D | host: Homo sapiens
GGCTCCCCATCCGCCACGGTCTGGAGCTTTCCGACGACTTCCAAGGAGCGAAACTGGGCCTGCAATGGACGTTCTGGAAAGAATATGCCCCGAAAGCCGTGAGCATCGAAAACCGGACACTGCGGCTGAAGGCTAAAGGCAATACTCCGGCAGACGGCCGTTTGTTGTTGGCTACCGCAGAAGACAAGAACTACGAAACCCAAGTTGAAGTCACGGTGGAGAAAACAATACAGCCGGACTCCTGCTTTATTATAGCGAAAAAGCATACGCCGGACTGGTGTCGGACGGCAAGACATTCACCGTCTACCGGCACGCCGGACAAAAGACAGAAATGCCCAACACGTTAGGCAGACAGTTCACGGTACGGATAAAGAACCAAGGCAACCACGTCTCCATATCGGTTGGAAAGGACGGAAAGGAATGGACCACACTGGCCGAAGGCATAGATGTGTCCGGCATGCACCACAACGCCTACAAAGGGTTCTATGCCTTACGTATAGGGTTGGTTTCCATTGGAAGAGTGAAGCCGCTTTCCGCCGGTTCCGTTATAAAAACGCCGTGCCACAGGAAAGACCTGAGTGCCTGATGGTGTTCCACAAGGACGAAACGCACGGCCTTTACATGGCATTGAGCCGCGACGGATACACGTTCACGGCTCTGAACGACGGGGAACCCGTCTTGGCCGGCGATACGATTGCTTACCAAAGAGGGATACGCGACCCCTATATCTACCGTGGACCGGACGGTGCATTCTATTTGGCCATGACCGACCTCCATGTCTTTGCCCGCCGCGACGGCTACCGTGAAACGAGTGGGACGCGACCGTAACATGTACGGTTGGGGGAAACAATAAGGGATTGGTGCTGATGAAGTCGTGGGACTTGGTAAAATTGGAAACGCGCCAACATCCGTTTCGACCAACTGACAGCCGGATTGAGTGAAATAGGTTGCGCATGGGCACCCAAATTACCTACGACGAACGGGTGGGCAAACTGATGATTTACTACACCATGCGCTTCCGCAACGAACGCAACAAACTGTATTACGTGTACGTGAACGATGATTTCGACGTATCGAGGCCTGCCCCAACTGCTTTACGAATACCCCAGACGAAACGGTTTCGGCCATCGACGGCGACATCACCCAAAGTAGGGGATAAGTACCATCTTTTCTATGTGGCCCACGACGGACAGCCGGGTATCAAGCAGGCTGTTTCCGACCGTATCAGCGGAGACTACGAATACGATCCGCGTTGGTACGATTTTGAACCGAAATCTTGCGAGGCTCCCACGGTATGGAAACGCCTCGGAGAGGACAAATGGGTGCTGATGTACGATGTATATAGTATCACGCCGCACAATTTCGCCTTTACCGAAACGTCGGACTTCATCACATTTAAAAACTTGGGACGTTTCAACGAAGGAGTGATGAAATCCACGAATTTCAACGCTCCCAAGCATGGGGCCGTGGTGCATCTGACCACCGAGGAGGCCGACAAGCTTGAAGCTTACTGGAGCAAGAACAAACGGAAATACGTTTCCACGGCATCCATACAGAGGAACCTTGTTCCCCGGTTATTATGCCGACCCGGAAATATTGTATTCCGAGCAAACGCAAAAAATACTACGTTTATCCCACAACGGACGGTATACCGGGATGGGGCGGCACGAGCTTCAAGGCTTTCTCGTCCGCCGACTTGAAAACGTGGAAAGAAGAGCGTGTCGTGTTGGATTTGAGACAGGTTTCATGGGCGAAAAAGAACGCATGGGCACCTTGCATCATCGAGAAAAAACAAACAGACGGCAGTTACAAGTATTATTTTTACTACACGGCGGAGAAGCAAGTGGGCGTGGCGGTAGCCGACCATCCGCTCGGCCCGTTCAAGGACAGCGGCCAACCGCTGATAGGGAAGGGACTTCCGGGCGGAATGAAACGCGGACAGAATATCGACCCGGACGTTTTCACCGACCCCGTGAGCGGCAAGACTTATTTGTACTGGGGCAAATCTATTACATGGCCGTGTGAACTGAACGACGACATGGTATCCGTCAAACCGAACACCACGAAGATACTCATCGACAACGACCGGCATTACAGTGAAGCGCCTTACGTCTTTACCGTGACGGATACTATTATTTCACATGGTCTAAAAACGACACGCGGGCTGGACTACAGTCCGTTACGTGCGCTCAAGTCCCCGTCGGACCGATCGACCCGTCGAAAAGCCGGGTGGTAGTCTGCAAAAGCCCGACCAGGGCATTTATGCCACAGGCCACCAGTCCTTCCTGCAAGTGCCCGGCACGGACGAATGGTACATCGTCTACCACCGCTTCAAGTTCCCCGACGGCATCACGATGGGGCGTGAAGCGGGTTATCACCTGCGAAGTCTGCATGGACCGTGTGTTTTTAATGAAGACGGCACAATAAAACCAGTCGTTCCAAGTCTATAATAAAGAACATATCATATACATTTATAAACAGAATCGACATACGATGAAACAATATTATTGGGTATATTAGGCGTATGCGCATGCCATGCCTACGCACAAACATTCAAGGAGTGGCAAGACCCTGAGATCAATGCCGTCAACCGTGCCCCCATGCACACCGACTTTTTGCCTACGAAAGTACGGAACTGGCGGCAAAAGGAATGAAAGAACTGTCCGGAAACTTCATGAGCCTGAACGGAAACTGGAAATTCAACTGGGTGGAACATGCGGACGCACGTCCGGAAGGCTTCTGGAAGACAGTTTCAACGACAAAGGCTGGGTGGATTTTTCCGGTTCCGGGCGTGTGGGAACTGAACGGTTATGATGTCCCGGTATACGCAGGAGTGGATTTCGGATGGAAAGGCTACGAAGGGCGCACGTTCAAGCCGCCCCATGTCCCGACAGAAAACAACCACGTTGGTTCCTACCGCCGTGAAGTGGTGATTCCTTCCAGACTGGAAAGGGAAAGACATCATTGCCCATTTCGGTGCCGTGTCTTCCAACATGTACCTATGGGTCAACGGAAAGTTTGTGGGCTACAGCGAGGACAGCAAAATGGAGGCGGAGTTCGACCTGACCCCTTACCTGAAACCGGGGCAAAAGAACCTGATAGCCTTCCAAGTGTTCCGTTGGTGCGACGGCAGCTACTTGGAGGACCAGGATTTCTTCCGTTACAGCGGCGTATTACGCGACTGCTACCTCTACGTGCGCCACGCCAAGCGGATAGAAGACCTCCGGGTCACTCCCGACTTGGACGATCGGTATCAGGACGGGACACGTTGGAGGTCCGTATGGACCATGTAAAGGGCAAGGCCCGCATTACACTCGAACTACTCGATGCCCGTGGGGAAACCGTCTGCATGAAAGAAGTCCGGGAAACGGGAACCCCATCCGTCATCATGCCGGTGAAGAACCCGCATAAATGGACGGCAGAAACGCCCTACCTCTACACCCTCAGGGCTACACTGAAAGACGGAAACGCCATCCGCGAAGTCATACCCGTAAAAGTGGGATTCCGGAAAATAGAAATCAAGGACAGCCAGCTTTTTGGTGAACGGGCAGCCCGTGCTCATCAAAGGAGTAAACCGTCATGAGATGGATCCCGATGGAGGTTCGTATGTCACCCGCGAGAGGATGCTCCAAGACATACAACTCATGAAGAAATTCAATGTCAATGCCGTGCGCACCTGCCACTATCCGGACGATCCGTATTGGTATGAACTGTGCGACCGTTACGGTTTACATCGTGGCCGAAGCCAATCTCGAAAGCCACGGCATGGGCTTCAAGGAAAAGACTCTGGCCAAGAACCCCTCTTATAAGAAAGCGCATCTGGAACGTAACCAACGCAACGTGCAGTGCAACTTCAACCATCCGAGCATCATCCTGTGGTCGATGGGCAACGAGTGTGGCGACGGTTCGAACTTCGAGGCCTGTTACGACTGGATCAAACAGGAAGACCCCAGCCGCTGTCGTCCACTTTGAACAAACGGAAAGACACCGGCCAATACCGATGTCTACTGTCCGATGTATCCCACTTACTCCCGTTGCATCAAGTATTGCGAGGACGACAACAAACAGAAACCCTTCATCATGCGAATATGCCCATGCCATGGGGAACGCTTTGGGCGACTTCAACATTTATTGGAACTTAATCCGGAAATATCCCGAGTTCCAAGGCGGTTTCATCTGGGACTGGGTGGACCAGTCGCCGAGATGGACCGGCCGCAACGGGGAAAATGATATACGGTTACGACGGGGACTTCGACGATTATAAAGACCAAGGACGACAATTACATGGTCAACGGCTTGTTCGGTCCCGACCGTGTACCGAACCCGCACAGTTACGAAGTGAGATATTCTACCAGAACATCTGGACCACCCCGGAGATTTGTCGAAAGGCGAAATCAAGGTATACAACGAGAATTTCTTCCGCGACCTTTTCAGCATACGTCATGGAGTGGGAAACACTGAAAGACGGAAAAGTCATGCGTAGCGGAACGGTGGAACGGATAGATTGCCAACCGCAACAAACCGCCACAATGACCTTGGACTGGGGCGGAACGACGGGAAGGCGAATGGTTGCTCAACGTGAGATACCTGCAACGGGAAAGAGAAGGCATTATTCCGGCGCGTCACGTGGTGGCCAAGGCACAAATCGAACTCCGGCCTTATCAGGCACCGGACATGGTTTTGAAGAACGAAAGCGTGAAGTTACATTCCGGATGTCGTCCCGCAAGTCAACGACCGTAATCTGGCCCATCTGATTATCACGGGAGAGAACTTCCGGGTACGTTTCAACAAGATGACCGGATACATGGAACGCTATGTCGTGGACCGGACGGAGTTCATCCGGAAAGGCGGTGCGCTGACACCGAACTTCTGGCGCGCCCCGACCGACAATGATTACGGTGCCAAACTGCAACACAAATATGCGGCTTGGAAAAATCCCGACCTGCGTCTCACGTCGTTAAAACACGAAACGAAAGAAGGACAGGTCATCGTGTCGGCGGAATACGACATGAGGAGCGTGTCGGCCAAACTTTACCTGACCTATACCATCAACAACCGGGGAGCCGTAAAGGTCAACCAAAAGATGGTGGCCGACAAGGGAAAAAAGGCATCGACATGTTCCGTTTTCGGCATGCAACTGGTCATGCCCAAGGATTTTGAATACGTTTCTTACTACGGACGCGGGCCGGTGGAGAATTACAGCAACCGCAATCACAGTACAGACCTCGGCATTTATCACCAGACCGTAGGCGAACAGTTTATCCCTACATCCGTCCGCAAAGAGACCGGCACGAAAACAGACATCCGTTGGTGGAAAGTCCTCGACGTGAAAGGCACGGGGTTGCAGTTCGTGGCCGATGCCCCGTTCTCGGCTTCCTCCCTGCACTACACCATCGAATCGTTGGACGAAGGACCGGTGAAGAAACAGGGACATTCGCAGGAAGTGGAAAAGGCAGACCTGACCAACGTTCTGATAGACAAGGCACAGATGGGACTGGCTTGTATCGACAGTTGGGCTGCCCTGCCCGAACCGGAATTCCGCCTGCCGTATGAAGATTATGAGTTACTTTCATCATGACCCCTGTTTCTCACAATTACCCATTATATTGACCGAAGATATGAATATCCTGAAACCTTTTATGGCACTTTGCCTCATGCAGGCTTTGCCATGTACCGTACGGGCGGCACAACCCGATTCCGTTTATGTCTTCCCCTTATCCCACGACCAACGACCACGGACGGCGCGGCATGCAGTTCGTCTGGGCGCGGACGGGGAGCACTGGCAGGACGTGGCGGAAGGAATGGTCTTTATGCGGTGCGACTTCGGTGCTTGGAAATACATGTACAGGCCGCGCCTGATACAAGACCGGCAGGACGGAAGGTTGCACTGTTTCTGGGACTTGGACCCGGAAGGCAGCGCGATAGGCTATGCTTCGTCCACCGACCTGATAAAATGGACACCCCAAGAATATTTCATGGCCACGGAACAAGGCAAGTTTGCCGTGAAAGACGGGCGTATGCCGGTGGCTGGACACGGTGCAAATCGGCGACAAGACGATCGTGGGGTACGCCCTGAAAGTATCCTACGGCATATTGGAGGCATGGAACGCCATGGCATATACCGTTCTGCCCTCAATGCCCAGAGGGGGCGAGCGTGCCGAGCACGACGCGGCCCGGTTTGCCGGACTGCAAACGGTCAATGCGCGGATTACCGTGGACGAAAGGCGAACGGGAAACCCATCAGTGAGAACCTGATTGGCGTGTTCTTTGAAGACTTGAATTACGCAGCCGACGGCGGGACTATGCCGAACTGGTGCAGAACCGGGATTTCGAATACAAGCCGAGGCAACAAGGACCGAACTGGAACAGTCGCGCTACGCGTGGGCGTGGAGGGCGAGGGCATGGCATTGACGTGTCTACGGGATCAGCCCGTCCATCCCAACAATCCCCATTACGCCGTGCTCAACGTGGCGCACCGGCGGCGGCTTCACGAATACGGGGATTCGACGGCATCGCGGTGAAGGAAGGCGAGAAGGTACGACTTTTTCGCTTTTCACCCGTACGCCGGACGGCAAGGGAGGCGGAAAGGCCGTGGTACGTCTGGTCGACCCGCAGGGGAAAAGACCGTGGCCGAGACCACCGTCACACTGTCCTCGAAAACATGGAAGAAACGGGAAGCCGTGCTGAAAGCCACGGCCACCGTGGCGCAGGCCCGGCTCGTCATCATCCCGCAGTCTGCCGGACGGTATGCCCTCGACATGATTTCACTGTTCCCTCAAAAGACGTTCAAGGGACGGAAGAACGGGCTTCGCGCCGACTTGGCGCAGGCCATTGCCGACATCCGTCCGCGTTTCGTCCGCTTCCCCGGCGGATGTCTGGCACATGGGGACGGGGTGGACAACATCTATCATTGGAAAGAGACCATCGGCCCGTTGGAAGCCCGAAAACCGGCGGCCAACATCTGGCGTTACCACCAGACGCGCGGTTTGGGCTACTTCGAGTATTTCCAGTTCTGCGAGGACATCGGTGCCGAACCGCTGCCAGTCGTGGCCGCAGGCGTGCCCTGCCAGAATTCCGGCATCGGAGGCCCGAGCCACCATTCCAAAGACTTCGTGACGGCCAACGGCCAACAGGGCGGCATCCCGATGGAGGAGATGGGGGCAGTACATACAGGACGTGCTCGACCTGATTGAATATGCCAACGGCGATGCCAAAACCACACGATGGGGACGCGAACGGGCCAAGGCCGGACATCCCGAACCGTTCAACCTGAAATACATCGGACTGGGTAACGAAGACCTCATCAGCCGCGTGTTCACGGAACGGTTTACGATGATTTATGAAGCCATCCGGGCCAAATATCCCGACATCGTAGTCATCGGCACGACGGGACCGTCCTGCGAAGGAACAGACTACGAAGAAGGATGGGCTTTGGCCGACCGCTGAAACTGCCCATGGTGGACGAGCATAATTACAACACGCCGGGATGGTTCATTTACAACCAAGATTACTACGACCATTATGACCGACATAAGTCCAAGGTCTACTTGGGAGAATATGCGGCCCATGCCCCGGGACGTCCGAGCAATATCGAGACGGGATTGGCAGCGGCTTTGTTCCTGACTTCGGTAGAGCGCAACGGCGATGTGGTGAGCATGACATCATACGCTCCGCTCTTGGCCAAGGAAGGGCATACGCAATGGAGGCCGGATTTGATTTACTTCAACAACACGGAAGTGAAACCCACTGTGGATTATTACGTGCAGCAAATGTACGGGCAGCATGCCGGAAATAAGTACCTCGCCCTCTACGCTGACGGTGGATAACCGGCGGCATGATGTGCGTAGCCGCGTGGGCGTTTCCGTGGTGAAAGACGGCGAAAGCGGTGACCTTATCGTGAAATTGGTGAACCTGCTCCCGGTGGCGGTCAAAACGGATGTGGAAATCCCGTCGCTGGCCGGACATCAAGCCGTAGGGCAGAAGACCGTCCTTTCGGGTCGCCCGTCCGACACGAATGCCGTACCGGTAGAAAGCGCAATGGAAGTGGGGAGAAGTTCCTATGAAATGCCGGCCTATTCCTTCACGGTTATCAGGATAAAACGCGAATGTAAGTAGATGTCTCGATAACGAAAGGGATAAGACAGAAGAACAAAAAGAACAGAATATTTTGGCTTGCGCAGCCTTTTTTTGTTCTTTTGTTCTTCTGTCTCATTTATCGTTTTGTCAATCTGTCAATCCCACCCTTACGAGAATCGTGTATTTGCCCTTTGGCCCGAAGCCGGAAATAAATAAGGCATTCTCGCGAGGGGCGGGATTTTAACTTGCTGTAAGCATAGACTTGTTTTTACTTTCTTTCTGTCCGGTAGCAGGGAAGTAGATGCGGAAGGAAGCGGTCGGCCTGTCAGCCGGACGCGAATATCCGAACACTTTGATTCCGTTTTGCGAAACGGATTTTCTTCAGATAGCGTCTGAAGCCCCCTCAAAGGGCATTTTCCTGCCTCTTTCAGCCTCCGGATTCCCCTTTCGGAAGAGTTTGGGCGCACAACGTGCTGAGAATGAAAAATCGCTTTCAGCCGAACGATTTACCGTTCGGCTGAGAAAAAAGCACGAATATGCAGGATTTATGCCATAATATTGTATTTATACCGTATAAATATACAGAAAAAAGACCTGAAAAGCCCTTTTCCCTTATTCTTGAAATACGGAATTCCGGAAAAACTGTCTTTTGACAGCTTAAAGTCCTCTAAAACGTATAAATGTAAGTCCCTCAAACGCTTCACCCATATCTGAAGTATTCCTTTTGCAACTGCGTCTTAATATCCTTGCGTGCCAATAAGATATGCTGTTCCACCGTACGCTTTGAAACAGACAGCTCACGGGCTATCTCGGAAGGGGTGAGGTTTTCAAAAAGGACAGGCAATACGCCTTGCGCCGCTTTTCCGGCAGGGCAAACACCAAACGGTCGAACATCAGTTTCAATTCCTTGAAAGATACTTTTCCTCCGTCGTGTCTTGCAAGGCCTCCTGCGTGTAAAACAGTTCGCCCCACACGTCATTCTCCTTGCGGTATCTTCGTTGGCGGTCGGCCATCAGGTTACGTGCCACCTTGTAAGCCAAGGACACCACAGCCTCCGGACTTATGAAATCCTTATGCTTCCACAGTCTCTCAAACACATCCTGCACCACGTCTTCCGCCTCGTCGGGACGATCGATGCGGGATGCGATATAATGCTTCAAAGCCTCCTTTTGCCGTACGTAACACGCGGCCAGTCCTTTTTCGTCGTTTCTTGCTTCCATGGCACATCGTTTGATTTCTACCACAAAAGTAGCCTAAAGGCAGGCGACGGAATGGGATGATTTCAGCCGATTGTTACGTCATTTTGCGCCTTTCCTTCTTTTTTCCCTGAACTGTGTCGGTGTCATGCCGAACTCTTTCCTTGAAATGCAGGTTGAAATACTTGATGGTGTTGAATCCCGTGAGGTCCGCTATTTCGTTCACGCTGCATGTAGTGGCCTTCAACAACTGGGCTGCCCGTTTCAACCGGATGGAACGGATGAACTGCAAGGGCGTGACGTTGACAATGGCCTGCATTTTGCGGTTCAACTGGGTCTTGCTCATCCCCACGTCCAAGCTCAGGTCGCCCACGGAATATTCCGGATTGCTGATGTTCTTCTTGACGGATTCCAAGGCTTTCTCCATCAGCTTCTCGTCTATCGAAGTCGTGGTGATGGCCTCGAAAGACACGTCGATGGACTTGCGGAACATCTTTTGCCGCCGTTCTTTCTGCTCGATGAGTTGGCGGACGCGCACTTGCAGCATTTCCCAGTTGAACGGTTTCGAGATATAAGAATCGCTCCTGCTTCGTATCCCCCGATGCGCGAATCATCGGAGCTGCGGGCCGTAAGCAGGATGAACGGGATATGTGAGGTCTGTATGTCGCCTTTCAGCCTGCGGCACAGTTCCATGCCGTCCATGCGGGGCATCATCAGGTCGGACACAATCAAGTCCGGCAACTCCGTCCGTGCCACCTGTTCGCCCTCCACGCCGTCGCGCTTCCACCCACAAAAAGTCCTTTTGCAGTTGCTCCACCAGGAAATGACGGAATTCGTCGTGGTCCTCCACCACCAGAATCTTCTTCCTTCCCGTCTCCGTGGGCGGCATGTCGTGGATTTCGCTCTCTTCGTCCCGGTATTCCGCCTTTTCTTCTGCCGCAGGTGCCGCCCCTCCGCCATGCAGGTCGGTCGGGATATACAGGGTGAAGGCTGTACCTTCTCCCGTCCGACTTTCCACCGTGACCTTTCCTTCATGCAGCTTGGCGTACTCGCGCACCAGATGGAGACCTATGCGCTGCCTTGCCCGGCCGGTTGTCCCTCCGTGGCTGTCTGATAAAAACGGTCGAAAACGAAGGGCAAATCCTTTTCCGCAATGCCGCATCCGGTGTCTTCCACCCTGACCGCCGCATACGGCCGTCCGTCTTCCGATACCTTCTCCAGCGTGACCCGTACCTGTCCGTGCGCGGAGGTGAATTTGAAGGCATTGGAAAGCAGGTTGTTGAGCATCTTATACATCTTGTCGGAATCGTAATTCATGAAAAGACGTTCCACCTTAGGCTCGAAGGAAAGTTCTATCTCACGGCTTGCCGCCAAGTCGGTGAACTGCCTGACAGCTTCTTCCAAGAAAAAGACCATGTCGTTCATCTTCAACCTGAGACGCTCGCCCTTCATTTCCAATTTACGGAAATCGAGCAACTGGTTTACCAGATTGAGCAGACGGCGCGCATTATTGTAAATAGGTTCCAACTTCTTTTCAGCTCCGGTTCGCCCGTATCGTGGATGAGTGCCCCCAAAGGCGTAAGAATCAAGGTGAGGGAGTGCGGAACTCATGGCTGATGTTCGTGAAGAAGCGGAACTTCATCTGGTCGAGCTCTTCGCGCTGTTTCCGTTCGTTAGCTTCTTGAGCCATCCGGATTTTGAGCTGTGCCCGCCTCCGGAACCTTCTCCACGACCAGACCATCAAACCGGCAGCCAGCACGACGTACACCGCGATGGCCCATGCCGTCGCCCAAAACGGTGGCGCAATGGTAATGGTTATTTCGGCCGGTGTCTTCCCCAAATCTTGTCCCCGTTGGCGGTGTAGACCACGAATTTGTACTCGCCGGGCTGTAATCCGGTATAGGTGGCGCGTCCGCTCCCGTCGGCCACCACCTCGTTCCACTCCTTATCGTAATTCAGCAGTTTATACTTATAGTAAGTGTGCGAAGGGTTGACATAATTCAGGCCTGAAAATTCTATCATGACGAAATTCTCGTCGTGACGGAGCCGGATTTCCGACGTTCGGTCCACGGTCTGCGTCAGAATCACATGCCCGTTGTATGCCTCATTCACTTTCAACGGGTTGTTGAACAGATAGAAACGGGTGAAGACGGGATGGTTGTCGCTTCGGTCGTATCGGATTTCCGAAGGATTGAAATAATTGAATCCGTGGGCCCCGCCGAAGAACAAAAGCCCGGACCGGGTTTTCAAAGCCGCATTCTCATAAAACTTGCCGCCCTGCAACCCGTCGGTTTCCCCATAGCTCACCACGGAAAATCCTTTCCCGGCAGGGTCTTCACGAGGTGCGATTTTACAAAGTCCGTTCAGCGTGGAAGCCCATACCATTCCTTCGTTGTCCTCCAACAAGGCCGTGACGGCATTGTTGGACAGTCCGTCGGACTCGGTCAGCACCGTGGCCTCCTTGTGGCGAGGATCAAACACCAAGATGCCGTCTTCCGTCCCGAACCATTCCACGCCGTGACGGTCTTTCAGCATGCAGAAATATTTGGTGTCGGCATACCGCTGTTCTTTCAGAAAAGCCGGAATCCACACGCTGTCTTTCTGCGTGTCGTAATAGTGATGCCGCTGTTGCCCAAAGCGGCGAACGTATGGCCGTCCACCGGATAGAAGGCATGAACCACGGCGTATGAACGGAGTTCGGGATGACGGTCGTGCAACATATAGGCAATCTTTCCCGTGGCCGGATCGAAACGTCCGACCCCGCCGGTCACACTGGCCCAATAACGGCCTTCGCTGTCTTCGTACAAAGCACGGGATATGTTCTGGTTAGGGTCTTGTTCCCAATTCACCGTAGAACGGAGAAGGTTGCGAACCTGTCCGCCCTCGATGCAATAAAAACCGTGAAGGAAGGTACCCACCCATATACGTCCGCCCTTGTCCTTAAAAACGGAAAGGCAAATGTCATTCGGTTCGGCCTTGAATACTTGCTCCATCGCACCAGTAGACGGCCGGAAACGGAAGAGGCCGAAAACGCCTCCGATAAGTACAGACCCGTCGGCATCCTCCAGAAAGCACCGGATGCTCTCGCTGGTGACGGACGAATAGCGGTTCACGGTGTGACCGAGAGAGAACTTCTGCATGCTGGGATGGTAATAACACAAGCCCTGAAAAGGGTGCCCACCCATATACCCCCGTTCCGGTCGGAAAATACCGTATAAATATCGTTTTCCCAATGTCCCTCCGTCGGTCAGTTCCAGTGCAGGAAGTGTGGTCACCTCGAACGTCCGGGCATCGATGATGGAGGCCGGATTTGGACGTGCCGACCCCACATTGCCGTCCCGGTCCAAATCCATGCACGTGAAGAAGTTGGAAAGTCGCTTATGCCGCATGCCTCCTTCAAGTGCGTTCCATGCGATTGTAGAAGAATAGTCCGTTGTTGTACATCAGCCAGATGTTTCCTTGGGCATCCGGATGCAGGTATATACGGTCGGTAAGCCTGTTGATGACATGCAGGAAACGTGTCTCTTGCGACACGAACTCGGCCGAAGAGTAGTCCCAGTAGCGAATCAGTCCGCTTTCATATACAATCCAACAGAGGTTCTTGTATTGCGTCATTTCCACCGGTACGCCGTATTTCCGGGTAAATTCACTGCCACCATCCTCTATGGTGCGCAAACCCCCTGTTCCACGTCGTAGAAGGAGACGGTATTGTCTTCGGTCACGAACCAATAATTCTTGTAATCGTCTATGAACAGGTTCTTCAGCCGCCGGTTTATTCCCATGGAAGCCAACACCTCGGAGACGGAATAATCATATTGCCCGCTCTTCATGTCGAGCAAAAGCAGGCAGCCCAACTCTTTGAGCCACATCCGTCCTTCGCGGTCGTAATACTCTTTGGGCGGACGGTCGTATGCCCAAATGTATTTACGTGTCTTGTCATATGGGAATCGGTCGAACGTGGCACCGTTGTAAATGTTCAGAATGAAACCAGTCTTGATGGCGATGCAACCTTCTTCCGTCATCGTCAGGCTGCGGATTTGTCCGTCCGAAAGTCCGTCCGAAGCATCAATAAGACGGAATTTGTATTGACGGTCTTGTGCGTGGAGGCACGAGGCCAACAATAAACAACATCGGAACGACTGTCCTTATGGCACGCTTTCCTGCTTTTCGTTTTACGGTATCCATGGCTTTTCTTTCAAATAACAAATGATGATTAGACAAAGATAGGCAATCGGCACCACTTGACGTAGGATATTTTGGTTCAAAATATAGGTTGTTTTGTGGCATTGTGCTGAATCGGCCGTCTTTTTCGGACATTTTCCCACACGCCGTGGCTAGAAAAACATCCTTCAGGCGCATTTTGGTTCAGAACGACATAAAAAAGATGCTTTTTTTTCATCCGTCCCCGTACGGTATTTACCTGCTAACTTTGCCACGGTTCATTAAAAACATTTACCATGAAGAAAAGATACTTGATAGTCATGACGCTGTGCAGTTCGTTATGGCTGAATGCACAAAACTTCATCCATCCCGGCATGTTGCATACGCAGGCCGACCTGGGACCGGACAAAGCCAAGGTAGAAGCCGGCGAGGAGCCTTGGGCTTCCGCTTACAGGAAACTACTGACCAGCCCGCATGTCAGTTTGGACTGGAAGGCTGCTCCGGTCGAGAAAATCGTACGCGGAGGCCGGACGATTTGGGAACCCGACCCGGACAATTACCAGTTGGCTTACCGGGATGCCGCCACGGCTTACCAATGTGCGTTGGTCTGGCACATATCCGGCGATAAGGCGTATGCAGACAAGTCCGTCCAAATCCTTAATGCTTGGGCCAAGACCTGCAAGAAGGTGAGCGGAGACACGAATGCCTGTCTGGCATATGGGCTGTATGGCTACCAGTTTGCCAACGCTGCCGAACTGATGCGCGACTATCCGGGATGGGATGCCACGGACTTCGGACGATTCAAAGAATGGATGCTGAAAGTGTGGTACCACGGGGTAATCGGTTTCCTGCAAAGGACGCAACGGGACACAAGACGACCATTATTGGTCGAATTGGGGCTTGTGCAACGTGCTGTGTGCGATGAGCATCGGTATATTGTGCGATGATGTCTTCATCTACAACCAAGCCACGGAGTATTATAAGTATATGGAAGACCACCGTTATGGCGAGTCGCTGCATCATTTGGTCTGGAAACTTCATCCGGACGAACGCGGTCCCTTCTGGCTATTTCGGGCAGATGCAGGAATCAACCGCGACCAAGGGCATGCTGCCATGGCGCTTGCGTTGGCCGCAGACCTTTGCGGCACGGGGCGAAACCAAGGCGATGACTTTTTATGCCCTGAAGGACGACCGTATCGTATGTGGGTTTGAATACGTCAACGCCTATAATTCCGGAGTGGACGACTTGCCGAACAGTCCTTATACGAATTGTGACGGACTTTCATGAGTATGGGAGACGGAGGACGGGGAACCAACCGTCCGGCTCAAGCCCGTATCGTGAATTACTATGAAAACATACGAGGCATAGAGGTGCCTTACTCCAGAAAGATGCTCGAAATGAACGAAAACGGTATAGACGCAGGAGGCGGATTCGGCGGAGGGAACAGCGGCGGATACGACCATTTGGGTTTCAGTACCCTGATGTGTACGCTCGACCCGTTGGAGGACAAGACTAAAAGTCCCCACGGTCCTGAGTGGAAAAATCGCGTATGAAGGCCATGAAATCGACCGGCCTGACGTGAACTGTATCCCCAAAGGGGCGACCGTGACCCTGACGGCCCTATTGCCGGACGTAGAAACGGATACCGGTAAATGGGCATGGGACGATGACCCGGCATGCACTTCTTCCACACGTGACATCGTGTTGGACACTTCGCGTACCTTCCGTGTGCATTATACCAATGAAAAGGCGTGAGCAACACGCAGTTGTTCGCCCTTCATGTGGAAGGGAGGGATGGACCGGTAACTTTACTCCTTATTATAAAATGAACGGTACCACGGGAACAGACACGTTGATTTACGTGAAGAAATATGATGAACTGACATTTGGGATGGAGTATATTGATACTCCTGTGCGTGAATGGAAGTGGGAAAAAAGTACCAATGGGCAGAATTGGAATGCACTGAGCCACAACGAAAATCTGATGACGCAGCCGAGCGTTTCATCGAATGCTTATTACCGGGTGACAATGACCAATCAGGCCGGTGCCCGATTACAACAAACGTTCCGCGTGGAGGTGTCGGAAATAGACCCGTTCATTGCGTATGGCGACGGTAAAAACTATAGCGGGACGACCTTGGCCGTGCCCGCATCACACAGCCGTGTCTTTGTACGCCTCGCCGAACTCCCTGCTCGCCCAGTCAGCCAACTCCACACGCATTTACAAGTGGATGCTCGACAAAGACACCATACAAGCCGACACATTGACTTTCCACCTGAACGATTTGGGCGGAAAAGTGGCCGATCTGAATGATACTTTGTGTGTCGGAGTGTTGGACACCTGCATGGAATACACGTTGATGTTCCACCGCGTTTCACAAACAGGCTCAAAAGCCGAAACCGTTTTGCATTTCAACCTGCCGGTATATGAGACCAATACGTTCGAACCGCAAGCCAAAGACAGTTTTTATATTAAAGACCCGCAAACCGGCCGGTATTTGAGGGAATACGGATGCCACGTTCACCGGTCTGGACGAAACCGACGACCAGTCTTTTTGTGGAGGATACGTCCCATGCCACTTTATGGAGACCGTTACATGTTTGTCAGCCAAACGGATAACAATAAACATTTGTCTGACGAGGGACACTGACTACAAAGAATGATTATTCCAAACATTCTTTCAATCTCTTCCGCAAATATTCGGATGAAGACCTGTATGCCATCGGTCTTTCTTCGACCGCAGGCTCAGGTTTTCTCGAAACCGATGCCGACGACCCAGCCTTAAGCGTAACTAAAGGAAGCGTGTTTTCGGAATTTCCTTTCGTCATAATCCGGAAAGTACAACCGAACGACCCTGACGGTATCAAAGACTGTCGGAACGAAACAGAGTATACCGTAAATCCCATCGTCAGCTATTCCTGCCACGGGCAAGAGTTGTACTTGAAGAGCAAAGAAGCCGGAATATTACGTATTTACTCGTTATCCGGCGTGCTTCTGCAAACGGAAACCTGCGAAATGGGTGACAACCATATACGTCTCCTCTTTCGGAACAAGGGATATGTATCGGATTATACGCTACTTCTACGGACAAACGCCAGTCCATTAAAATTACAAGAAATAGCGTCATATAGAAAAATTGTTCATAAGTTGCTCGCATCAAACTGATGCGGTAGGTATGAGTTTTGCCCCTAAGGTAGAGATTGCTTTCAGATAATAACGACAAAAAACGACCGATTCCCTTTATGAACATACATAAAGAATAGACCTGTGCAATGGATGCACAGGTCTATTTCTTTAATTATTGCAATCAAATGGATTTGAATCAATCTTCGATGGCAGCCTGCGCCGCTGATATGCATACCTGACAGCCAATGTCTTGGAGTATTGGTGTATGTGAAGTGTATGCTTTTTTAAGATTTTTTCTTCTGACAGATTCAGATGTAGCAATTATTCCTCTACGGCAGCTTGCGCCACTGCTATTAGGCTCTTATTGTCAACACTTTACAGAACTTGTGTGTGTAATGTGTATGTTCGGCCTATTAAAGGAGCTACAATTGTTTTTTCACCATGGAATTATCTGTAATGGAACATTCACGCGAACAGTATTATATTAGTGTCATTGTCTCCTTTCTTTTAAAAAGTTCAATAATGGCATCCTTGTCCTTCAAGTTGGAATCAAGGCGTTTTATTTGAGCATTAAGGCTCTCTATCTGCTCTTTCAGCAACAAAATAGTTTCATTCTTGTTTTCAACCTCTGATTGCCCCTTATTTAATTGTGCTGCAAGTTCGGCATCGCCAATGTTGTTATGTGCATTTCCGTCCACTGCCACTGCGGCAAGATAAGCAGAAATCTGATGCTGCATGGGGCAAAACAAGGCGAAGAAGTTAAAGTCAAGAGCTTCACAGACCTTTACCAGTTTGTTTGTCTCCATCGTTTCCCTTTCAAGAATACGGTTGACGTGTTGTTGTGTTACGCCAATCCTACGTCCAAGCTCGGACTTGCTTATGCCAAGCTCATTGCGCCTCTTTTCAATCGCCTGCCCTACATGTACAGGACTAACTTTTTATATTCATAGAGCCAATTCAAAAATGACAATTCAAACAGTGCCAAGCCATAATGCAACTGCATATACATTTACATTTACATGCCATACGTGCAATCATGCAAAGACTGTGTTTATGAATGCAAAGTTAAACATTAAACATTAAATATCAAAGCATTATTGAGGAAAAGAATAATGCCAGAGGAATAAATATGGTGGCATTAAAATTAGTACTGCTTGAAATGCCAAACAAATAAAGGTGTAGGAATTATATTATAGTTAGGACAATTATTGATTATCATGTAGGGAAAACCAAAGTATATGTGGCACATATAAACAAAAAGTGAGAACCATTTGAGTCCTCACCTTTTGAAGCTGCCAAATTTCGACAAAGTGTTATTGCATATTTACAGTTCAATGCATTTTCCCGGCTTGAATGTCTGGTGCTCATTATGGAACACATATCCCAATTGATTGCAGACGCATTGGGTGCCACCTATCTGAACGTCAATGTTGTAATGGGAATGTCCGTATATCCAATAGTCTATGCCGCTGTCCTTTATATAATCCTCCAACTCAACAGTAAACGCCCCCGTTGGCCTTGCTGCCTGCGAACTTTGGATGCAGCATCCGGAATGACGGGACATGATGCGTGACGACAATCTTGTGACGGGCCTTACTGTCCGCCACTGATTTACGGATAAAGTCCACATTTCCTGCATTCATTGTTAAATTCAGCGGAAGTCAACAGCTCTCCTTTGTATAGAATCCGGCGGAAATCTGATATCACATTTTCGGTATAATACGCTTCTTCTAAAGGTATGCAACCCACAAGGTCGAAATGACAATATCAGTATCTTCAATATGCACGATGCTGTTATAGTAGCTATGAACATTGGGGCGTATTTCCAGGCTGTATCCGTCTTCAAGCGAAGCTATGTCGTAATACTTGTAGAACTCGTGATTGCCCATACAGGCAATTACCTGCCGGTAATTCTCCGAAGCCCAGCTCCAAAACGGATGCTTGCCATAGTTCTCATCACCCAAATAGCAAATATCACCGGCCAGGACAAGTATATCACCAGTCACTTCAAAGGGTGGCACTTGAGATAGCCGGCATTTTCGGCAAATTCAAGATGCAAGTCCGATGCGTATTGTATTTTCATGTCGTTCTTTATGATTTGACTACAAACAGCTCATTGAGCTGGTTCAATAACTCCGATACAAATTCTTCATCCTGCCCCAATGATGCCGCCAAAGAAGCAGACAGTTCGTTCTAATTTTCGCGTATAGAGCCTATAAAATCCTTGACACACCTGACTATTGCTTCCGGTGCTTCAACTGATGCGTCCTCCAGGATGACGATGTTTTTCAACACGTCCGAGCGGTGTTTGCGTATGTCCTTACTGTTTACATGCTTCCCGGCACGCTTGTCTGCAAGCAGGTTGAGATAGGCTTTGGCTTTCAAGGCTATTAGGGCGGCAGAGTCCGCATGACGAATCCCGTCTGTCAGCCGACTGTGCGTAATGGCGAAATGATAGAAATCGTCATCCATGATGATAGCACTCAGACTGGAAACCTCATCGCCGACAGGCAAAGGCTCAATGACGATTCCTTTGGGTTCTCCAAGTACATCCGGGTGACGGGAGAGCAGTTCTATCATTTCAGGATATCCATCCTTGCCGTCAACGAAACGGTATAATTCGTATTTTGGCGGTTCTCCCTCAATGTGCTTACGCTTTTCCGGCCTGTAGCCTGCTTCACGCACGAACTGCCAGAAGCGTTCTCCAAAAAGCCTCTGTAATATTCTCTGCAATAACAATCATGTCTATATCGTGGGTGGCGCGTGGCCTGACTGCTGTTCCAGTCATTGCAATGTCACAGGCAGTTCCTCCAATCACCACATAATTGTCCGGGAATTCGGCAAATGCCTCACGAAACTTTTTCTAATCCTTCCATTGTATGTCGTTAATCATTCGTTCAACTTCTTTTTCAATCCGTGGATCGTCATCGTTTCCCAAAGACAGGGCAAGCGACAGACGGTCAACCCATTCTTTATTTTCTTCCGCCATTTTTATAACAGGATATTTCCATACTTCTACGATAATTTTCCCATCAAAGACATTGGGACTATCGAAGGCTTCCGCAGACTTTAATGAGCGGTATTCCTTGCTTGTCAACATAAGCATTCTTTCAGGGTCAGGATTGAGCCATGTATAATGCGCCAAGGCGTTTATTCCACAGGCTGGATATTCCTTATCCGTGCGGATGCCTTCGCAGTAAAAGCGTTTTTCCAACGGTGAAATAAGCACCTGTCCAGCCTTTTTCCATAGCTCCATACCTTTGCACGGAAAACGCAGGATTTTTCTCCTTGGGCCATCCTGTATCTTTTCGCATAGACCTACGTCTTCCAGGCAGGTAATGCCCAAGGTCGTGCTTTCATACGAATAGGGAATCAGCCCGGCAATCTCCTTGGCCGAAAAGCCTTTGAGGCTTTTCACTTGCAGGTGGTACAGCAGGATATATTGAGCCACAGGTGTCAGGGCTGATGCCACTTTCCGGTCGCTTGTCTTTTCAAGTGCAATGAGCATGGGCAGGTGGGCATACCGGTCAGACATGACAAAGTACACCCCTTTGTCCGTCAACCTTTGCCTCTCGTATGTAGGCCCGGATTTCAGGATAAAGACAACGGGCAGTCCGGACAACGTTGTGAGCCTTTCCGCTGTTATCCCACATTCTCTTGGGGTAGGATTCCCCTTTCTTGGTTGCAGAAACAGCATAGATATGCCTTCATATACACCCTCATAGAATGTATATGACAGTTTCTCCCCAGACAGACACACCCTTCAACCGTTCTTTTCCACAAGGCGATATCCTTATTTTGCGATGCAAAATACTAATCTCATTTAATTCCATCTGCTCTATTTTAATTTCACATTAAAACGTAGCAAAATTAACAAAAAACATTTTATACATCAACAACAGACACTATTTTATTTCGCCGATATAAGCAAAAAACATTGTTGTTTTATAAGTTCGGGGTGTTGCAAGCCGTGTTTTACGTCGAATGTATTTCTTAATATGCAAACTGTAGGTGAGGACTTTTGTTTCCTTTCTCTTGTTCAAACTTGCTTTCCAGCTTCAACTTGCTAGTATCTGTCACATTCCATTTTGTATCCTACAACACAACATCAAATGGTCAATGCGCTTAAATCTATACCGGGAATGGTAACGTCTGCATTCTTATCCTTGATAAGGAATCCCATATAAGTGGAACAGTCTGCACCTTAACATCCTTGTTCTTGAAAACTGTGACCATGTTTTTCGCCTTTCCGCCTCTCACTCCCACTTCCAGCATGACGCATTCACCTTAAATCTCACCAGGAGGTTCATTTCAAGATCGCTATCCTTATGAAAACAATACGATTTCTATCCTCGGAGTTCTTCCTTCCGGCCAAAACTGTTTCTATTTTTTATAGTTAGCATTGGCTTGTTTCTTTTTCTCGGTGCAATTACACTTTTCAAGTGAATATCATGCACGACATTACATTTTTTCAAATGAATATCGTCAACTTAGACTCATTTTCTCAAGCTATATGCCATTTCTACATTTATGGAAAAGAGTTTAAGGTACTACATATCAGCTTGAAGGTAGTAAAACCAGATTTTATGTACTTCCATGCTATAACAGACTTGTATGTCCTCCTTTACTTGCCCATCAATGTTATATCCGATTACTTCATTGTAATTCATTGCAAAAACGCAAGAACTTTACTTTAATATATAATCATTATTTGGATATTTAGCAAACAATAATTAAACAAATATTTGGCTATATGATTTATTTGTTGTTATTTTGCAACTGCGATACATAGTGTCGTAACTGAAAATTAAAATCGAACATAATAAATCAAGAGTTATGGCAGAAAATTTGGAAAAAATCCGTCCGGTGCTTATCGCACTTGAAATCGGCGACGAAGTGACTTTCCCTATTTCACGGCTGAAAAGCGTCCGGAAGGTGGAATACAGGACTTCAGACCTTCGCATTTTACAGCGCACTGTGCAAGATTACATGGAGCCTCCATTAAAAGAAAAGACCGGCAATAACAGGAAAAAGCAGAATAGGTAAACAATAATATGGTTACTTTTGACTTAAAACAAGAATAATAGCGTACCGACAAATGAAGGAATTAAAGCCGACATGCAACCCGGAAGGTGTCTATTCTGTCAAACGCACGTGTGCGGAACTGGGCGTAAGCCACAAGACACTCCGTAAATACAGGGATAATGGCTATATCAAGCCGCTTAATCCTCAAAACATTTGCCGCCCCAAATACTCGGGGCAATCAATCATAGAATGTTGGAACCTTCTCAAAACGGTATGATAAGCGAATCCACCATCAACAAGGTCAGAATTCTTCCCATTGAAGACATCCTTAAACCCTACGTCAAGCTTTCACGAAAAGGTCTGACGCTGATGGGGCTTTGTGTCCTTTCCATTCGGAGCGGACAGGTTCATTCGCGGTCACTCCAAGCAAAAAACTGTTTCATTGTTTCAGTTGCAACCGTGGAGGGGACGGCATCGCTTTCATTATGGAGAAGGAGAACCTGACCTTCATGGAAACTGTGGCATTTATTGCCAAGAACAACAACATACCAGTAGAGTATTCAGATGAAGAACGCAGTGAAGAAGAACTGTTGGAAGCCAAGCATAAAGAATCACTTTTTGTTACCCTTGACCTTCTTCACCGTTTCTTTGTAGAAAACCTGAGGATGGAAATGACGGATGAAAGCCGGGCAGCCCGTGAATACGCTTACGGTAGGTGGTCGGAAGAGTTCTGTTCCATCGCGGGAATCGGTTATGCACCCAAGGATGGCAACACCTTCATGGAGTATTGCCGGGTAAAAGGACTCAATGAGGAATCCCTTTTCGAGCTTGGGATGTTCAAGCGCAGTGAGGATGGCAGCATATATGCCATGTTCCGGCAGCGCATCATGATTCCCATCCGTAACAGATGGGGACGCATCATCGCTTACACCGCCCGATACATAGGCAAAAACGAGAAAGCCCCGAAATATATCAACTCTTCCACAAGCATTGTTTACTCCAAAGGTGAAACCCTGTTCGGTGTCGACCGGGCAAGCCGACAACGGGATGCCGACTACTTCATTGTAGTGGAAGGCGCACCGGATGTGCTAAGGATGCAGTCCATCGGTTATGACAATACCGTGGCGGCTCTTGGCACCGCATGGACGGACAGCCAGTTTGAGCAACTAAAAAAGTTCACCTCCTCGCTTTGCTTCATACCGGATTCGGACACTGTAGATGGCAAACAATACGGGCCGGGATTTGAAGCGGTCATGGCAAACGGGGCTTCAGCAATAAAGAAAGGATTTCACGTGACGGTCAGGGAACTGCCCTTTGCGGTCCAAAACAGAAAGAATGATGCGGACAGCTACATCCATTGCAAGGAGGACTATTCTTCCCTGAAGGAAAAGCATTTTATCGTATGGCTGGCACAGAAACGCTTCTGCATAGCCGGCTCTTTGATGGAAGAACGTAATATGTGGCTGAAATCGCAGACCTGTTACGCTATGTGAAAGACCAACTCATTTTCGACCAGTGCATCGAACAACTGGCCAAACTGCACGGCAAGGTCAAACTGTGGCGCGACGCTGTAACACAAGCGCGTGGAGAAGCACGAAAAAAGCAGGAACATGGCTCGTCCATGAACGAGATGCAGCGTGAAGCGGAACTGTTACGCCAGTTCGGACTGTTTGTCCGGGAAAACTGCTATTATGCCATCGATGAAGAGGACGAGGAATCGACAAGAATCTCCAACTTCATTATGGAACCACTGTTCCACATCGAGGACGAAAATAATGCCACCCGAATTTTCCGAATGCGGAACATGTATGACGTGTGCAGGGTCATCGAACTGAAAGAATCTGAACTATGTTCGTTGAGCAACTTCCAGCAGAAAGTCGGTTCATTGGGCAACTATGTATGGCTGGCGAAGATTGACAAGCTCAACCGTGTCAAGGAATACCTGTATTCCAAGACAGATACGGCGGAACGTATCCGTAAGTTGGGCTGGAACGCCTCCGAAGAGTTCTTTGCTTTTGGTAACGGCATATTGTATGGCGGTTCATTCAAGAATGTCGATGATTTGGGAATAGTCCGTGGTGTCAACGGCAAGGCATTTTATATTCCGGCAACTTCCAAGATTTATCTCCACAATCAGGAAATCTTTCAGTTTGAGCGGTTGATGGTCCATGAGAACCGCAACGGCGTAAAACTGTATGATTTCGCATCAAGGCTGATTGGGGTGTTTGGTGAGAACGCCTCTATTGCCTTGTGTTATCTTCTTGCCACCCTGTTCCGTGACATCATATTCAGGCGTACCCGGCATTTTCCCATCCTAAATCTCTTCGGTGAGAAGGGAACCGGTAAGACTACGCTCGCCACTTCGCTCCAGTCTTTCTTTCTGCACGGAGTGGATCCGCCCAACCTCGGTGTCACTTCTGTTCCGGCAATGAACGACAGAGTATCGCAAGCTGTAAATACGCTTGTGGTGCTTGATGAGTATAAGAACGACCTTGACATCCGCAAGATAGCCTACCTCAAAGGTCTTTGGGGTGGCGGTGGCCAGACTAAAAAGAACACAAGTACGGACGGAATGGCGGCCCAGACCATTGTCACTACCGGCGTGGCACTTTGCGGACAGGACAAGCCTACGCAGGACATGGCACTTTACACCCGTGTCATCTTCCTTGCTTTCTCCAAGACATCGTTCAACCAAGTGGAGAAAGAGAAATTATGAGGATTTGGTGGCTCTCTGCAATTTGGGGCTGACCCACTGACGGTAGAGATATTGAACCATAGGGAACTGTTCGAGAAGAACTTTCCGGAAATCTATTCCATCACCAAGAGGGAACTGGCTGTAAAATTCGAAAATGAGAATATCCATGACCGTATCTTCGGGAATTGGGTCATTCCATTGGCTGCTTACCGGACCTTAGAAACAGTACTGGATATGCCTTTCAGTTATGCGGATTTGTTTGAAACGGCGACCAAGGGAGTCCGCAGTCAGAACGAGCTGGCTCAGGAAAGTTCCGAAGTGGCTGACTTCTGGAATATGCTGCAAGGATTCCAGACTTCAGGGAAATGTGTGGATAAGGCGCATTACCGCATCCGCTATATGAAATCCTTCCGCCCTATCTCTGTCAAGGAAGATATTGAGTTCAAAGAGGCACGTCCAATTCTCTATTTGAATATGGCGGCAGATGTTATGACAATCTTTAATGATTTTCACAAAATATCATATCAGAATCGTTTTTATTCGTTATCTTTGTACGGATATTAAACAAGAATACAATGTTAGTAAACTTCACTTTCCAGAATTTTCGTTCATTCAGAGACGAAAAAACGCTTAGTATGGAAGCAGGTTCAATCAAGGAATTAAAAGAATCTGTTATCCAAAAGGAATCTTATCGCTTATTACCGGCAGCAGTGATGTATGGCGCCAATTCCAGCGGAAAGAGTAATGTTCTATTGGCTTTAATGACAATGAGGAGTGTCTTGTTAGGCAGTGTCCGTTTGAACCCTACCGATGAATTATATTTTCAGCCATTCAAACTGGATTTGACCTCGGCTAATGCTCCGACTTCTTTTGAAATCCAATTCCTGCTGGACGATGTAAAATACCGATATGGATTTGATTATGATAAAACCCATATTTGCAAGGAATGGCTGTATGAGAAATGTGCCGGACAACGTGAGTTCAATCTATTCCTACGTGTAGATAATGAATTTGAGGTATCAAAAACCCGTTTCCCGGAAGGAATGGGTAAAGAAGGTGCCACTCCATCCAATCGTCTGTTCGTTTCATTGGTGGCTCAATTAAACGGTGCAAAATCCATGCGTATCTTGGACTGGTTCAACAACTGCAATTATCTTTCTGGAATGGATAGCCAGGGATATGAAGGTTTTACACTCCAGATGTTTAGCAACCATTTGGAGGGATGCAGACAGGCTTTGGAGTTTTTCCATCATACCCAACTCGGTTTTAATGAGTTGTTGGTTACAGAAAAATCATTCTCGGACGAAACAATTTCAGGGAAGATGCAAATTCCAGAAGCATTACGCTCCAAGTTGGTAGAAGAATTGAAGGGTAAAAAAATAATGGAAGCCAAAACGACCCATAACATCTATGACGAACAAGGTAATGTAAGCGGAATTGGTACTTTTGATAAGGACGAAATGGAATCAGAAGGAACAAAAAAGGTTATCGAAATGTCCGGTCCCATTTTTGACACGCTTCGATTAGGCAAAGTACTGATTGTAGATGAACTGGATGCCAAATTACACCCCCTTCTTACTCGCAGCATCCTTCAGCTATTTATGAACCCTGAGACTAACCCTCATGGTGCCCAGCTCATCTTTGCTACTCACGACACCAATCTGCTCAACCTTGCTTACCTGCGTCGCGACCAGATTTGGTTTACCGAAAAAGACAAGACCGAATCGACCGACCTTTATTCCTTGCTTGAATTCAAGGATGAAAACGGCACTAAAATTCGGAATGACCGCAGTGTTCAAAAGGACTATATTAACGGACGTTATGGGGCCATTCCATTCCTGAATTAAAATGATTTTATTATGGGACTATTACCAAAATATAAGATTGAAGCACTCAAACGTGAGAAACGGGAAGCCAAGGCAGCCAAGAAACGTAAAGAAAACACTCGCTCAAAAATTGTACGTTTCTTGATTGTATGTGAAGGTTCACGTACCGAACCAAACTATTTTCAGGCATTGGTCAGAGACAGGTATTCGGAAGTCAGGGATGAAAAAATAGTAGGTGAAGGCAAATCAACTTGCGCACTTGTAAAACGGACACTTCAAATCAAGGATGAGCTGGAGCGGAAGCGTCAGTTGCCATTTGACCGTGTTTGGGTGGTTTTTGACAAGGATGATTTTACAGATTTTAATGAAGCAATCCAATTAGCGACATCCTATTCGTTTCAAAGCGCATGGACTAATGAAGCTTTTGAGCTTTGGTACTTCTTACATTTTCAATATTTGGATGCAGGTATCAGCCGACATGACTATATCGAGAAATTGCAAAGTGAAATACGGAAGCATCCCGGATATGAAAACTATGAATACAAGAAGAATGACGCATCTATCTATAAGATGCTGACAACTATTGGAAATGAGGATTTAGCTAAACGATGTGCGGAACGCCTTCGTTCTTTCTTTGATGGCGATGAAGACTATAAGGAACATAAGCCATGTACTACGGTTGATTTACTAGTAATAGAATTGGAAAATCCTGAAAGATTTTTATAATAAAACAGCGCACTACCACATTCTCAACATAAATCATTTATAAAATGAGAAATATTTGATTACCAAAGGGGCGATTAGCCCCTTTGGTCGTAAATGTTGAGGTAAGCCGAACTTAATCATACAAAGAAGTGGAAGCCCCCACTCCATAGTGCAATGGTTATAAAGGCATTTGACCGAACTTCGTAACGATATGGCCGTAAGCGAAGATATGCAAGTGCCGTAGCGAAGTCTCGATCAACCTGCATATCTTTTGCGGTCTTATCGTGTTTGGTCCAAGGCAGACTGTCGTTCTTGGCAAATAGCAACTTGTTGCCATGCGACAAGAATGTCTGTATGCCTGTATTTACCAGACTATTTCATAGACACTTCTTCCCATCCTATTATGTCATCGGATAAATACCCATATCATAGACTTGTTCTTTGTGCATTTTCAAAAAATAATATGCACACATTTCACGGTTGACAGCGTTGACAAAGCTTAATTCTCTATGCAGCAATAACTTTGTTTCAAGATGTTGCGTTGACAAACGTTGACAAAGGTAGTCACTTTTTGAAATCTCAAAAAAATTGGAGCCAACCGTTGACAAATCACGATTATCTATATATAATTCTATTTTTTGAAGAAAAAAGATAAAGTATTGTATTATAGAGCGTTCTCACGCACTCATTCCACAGATTTTGACGTTGGCTTCTTTGTCAACGCTGTCAACCGTAATAGTCCTCAATGTCATCTGCCAGGCTGTCGATGCTGTTGCCTTTCATCGAAGCCGAAAAGCCGAAGTCCTGCCCTGCAGGCGTGAACTTGCAGAACTCAAAGATTATCTCCTTGCCTTGCCTGTCGGTACGCACTTCCCAACCGTTGGCCTTACCGCATTGTATTACCGTATCAATCGTGATGTTCATGTTCATCGTTTGGTCTGTTTATGCCGTCCGCAGTCATGACAGCCACGGACGGTGTGTTAGTAATTGTTTATTTCCCGAATTCCGCAAGAAACCGTTGCAAACGATAGTCCTGCAAATTTTTGAGCTTTGTCGGCTGGTAGTTCTCCTGCCGCCTCACTTGTAACTTGCCAAGGCCTTTCGCCGTGAGGTCAAGAGTTACGTCCGAAAGCTCGTTAAGCGAGAAGTAGCCGTACTCGTCCTCCATAAGCCCTACGACAATGCCAT
>VOFE01001460.1_pt1 | contig 28000 bp, 37 predicted proteins | sample 5384071 | NCBI WGS metagenome assembly VOFE01 (sample SAMN12384724, study PRJNA508395) | human gut metagenome | isolation source: healthy gut D | host: Homo sapiens
ACCTTTCTCCAAAGAACTTATATGATCGTATTCATCGAACTTGACTACTAACGAAAGGGCACTTACCATGGATGGGGAAAACAGAATGCCTCTTATTGGCGACAAGGCTCCGTCGCTTCGAGGCTGTTACTACGCGAGGGTCCTATCAAATTTCCGGAGTGATTACGCCGGCAAATGGAGGTGATCCTCTTTCTCCCATCCTGCGTGATTTCCACGGTCTGCACCACGGAGTTTATGACCTTCGGCTCCATGATCAGAACGAGTTCAAAGGCTCTCACCACTGAGCCGGTGCTCGGTGGACTCCATCTGCTCACATCGCCTGGCTGCGGAAGATTCAGGAGCTGGAAGTGGAACGGTAAGAAACACATCAATGTGAGCCTTCCTCATCGAGGATATCCCGCATGGAGGGTGGCCAGCAAGGGTACGGCATGATCCAGCCAGGAACGGATGTGCAGGCGGTGTGTCATCGACCCCAACTGGCGTGGTGAGAGGCTTCGCCCTGTGACATCCAAGTTGTCAACGGGTCGCAAATCTTTGACGAGATCAAGCGCATCATCCTGGCGCTCCAGAAAGCGGACGCCGATGCCTGCGCCACCCCGGCCGACTGGCGGCCCGGCGATGATGTCATCGTAACCGCTGGTAGCTGCGGCGTAGCCAAGGAGCGGATGGACAACCAGAGCGAGAATCAGTATTGCCTGACTGGTTCATGTGCTTCCGCAAAGAGGTGCCATGTAACGGCGGAAACTTTTAAAAAACAACAACACACAAAGCCCGCAACGGAATTTTTCGTTGCTTTGTGTGTGCTGGGGCATATTGATGACTTGTTATTCTTCAACCTTTACTCCAAACAGAGTTGTATGAATCTGATATGCAACACTTTAAAGCGTCATTCGCAGTTCTCGCTTTTTGCTAGAAATTATAGTCCATTCTTACATTATATAAGCGCCCCACATGCCGCAGTCCGTGGGCAGAAAACTACCACCTTGCGAGAGCGCACGGTTCGCATCCGTAAGGTCGTCGGTTCGATCCCGATTAGGTCCACCATTTTTAAGAAAAATCACCGCCAAATTGGCGGTGATTTTTCGTTTGACCACAATTTTACCACAGACAAATTTCTGTTTGACCACTTGAAGGATACTCCCTTTGGTGGATAAGGTAGGATAACTTTCGCAAATAAGAAATGGATAAAAGAGACATGGTTTGCAGAACTCATGTGGAATGAAGTCGCGACACACCATTCTAAAAAGGAGACAGCAAACTATGTCTGAGAAAATTGTACAGCTAAATGAGGAAGCAATCAAGGGGCAGCCCAAAGGGAGTTTGTTTGCGGCAAGATGGAGAAAGCTCTCATTGAGACGTGATCCGTCAGGTGCATGGAGGATATTACCCAGGCTCTGTGGGGCGGCAAGGTCATTGAGATGCTCAACTGAGAAATCCGCTGTCGCACCCATGTGGTTGGCACCGGTGGTGCAACAAGAAGTACATGAACATGAAGCACCTGGGCTGCCGCTGAGGAGGCATCTATTGCCGGCTGAATTTATTCATACCAGAGTGGCAAACCAAAGTGCAAAAAACTGTTGACACTACCCGACAAAATCTACGGGGCGGACCTTAGTTATCCCCGGCGCATAGCAAATTGAACAGGGCCAGGCCCTCAGTAGTTCTTTACGGCTACGGCGGGCCTGGACTCCTATATTTATATATGTTTATATCCAAGCTCCTTCTTCTGCTCTGCCGTCCATACACGCTTACGTTGCCCCGCCTTCATGATTGCCACCTCCGACTTTACCTTAGCATAAAGAAAAAGGTAGAGAACATGGTGGTTCTCCATGTGTCTGCCGTTATCTTACAACTTTACTCAGCCGAAGGCTTTGGGGTGTCAAGCTTCAATCTTTTTCCTTTTAAGGGCGGCATCGTAGAATCCTCCTGTAAAAGGAGAGATATCCTTAAAAAATTCTTCATATGTAACTGCAAATACAATTTGTAGTCCAACGAGATTATTACCAAAAGATTTCCTTTGCCTGACTCTATAAGGGAATATGTGCTTCGACTAAGCGGAGACCCTAAGGTCTGCAATTGGCAACTGTCTCTTCCTGAGTCAGTCCACACCGAAGCCGTATTCTTTTAATATTTGCCCCTAATGTGCTACCCAACAGCTTTGGCATAAATAACCACCTACAAAAAAAGTTTTATTCATGTTATCAAGAATTTTGCGGATGCCTGCTTATACCTATAAGCTGTGCTATAATTTCATAAATTTTTGGAAAACACTTTATTTTATTCAGAACAGCCAGAGACTACATGTTTTTTAAGTAATTCCTTCACCAGATGACGCTGTTGATCACTAAAGTGGACCAGTTATCCAATAATTCTTTTTGCTCAGGAGTGAGAGAAATCGGCTCATCTCCGTCTGAAAAAAGAATTGACCCAGACTGATTCCAAAAGTGTTGCAAAGAGTTTCCAGGGTAGGGATGCTAGGTATGGAACCGCGATGAAATATATTTGAAATTGTAGACATGGACAATTTGGATTCTTTTTGCTAGGCGGTATTCGGACCATCCACGGCTGTTCATAAGCTCACGGAGTCGAAGAATAGTATCCAAAGATATCACCTCCTGGCCACAACTATTTTGACCTTCAAATAAGATATAAAATAAAACTATAAAGAGCTGCAATATAATACTCAAATGAGATATAATAAAAAAGACAACAGAACTCTTGATAGGATGCAAAAAGTGTATCCCATTAGAGGGATACACTCAGTTTACATGGTGGGAAACTATATTGAATCATGGCCTACTTTATTTCCGGTCACAAATAAGAAATGTCCCGTTCTTTTGCTCTTATATAGTGGATACCATTGATATACTCTTTTAACAATCGCTCGGCACTATGCAACAACGGCTCATCTACAGATTCCAGAAGAGCGGTTATCGACTTAATATCGGAAGGCCCATGGATACCCCTTAATAAATAATCCGTTGTGGTACATAGGGCATCCGCTAACTTACATAAAGTTACATTTGAAACGCCCCGTCTGCCAAGTTCAATTTCAACTAAAAAATAATCGGAAATATCAAGCAATTCAGCTAAGTCTTTTCGAGATAAATTGAGTGCTTCACGCAGCTCTTTTACCCGCTGGCCCAGTTCAAGGTTTAATTCCATGTTTTGTCCTTTGTCAGCCAAAACAATCGTCCTTTCTTTTTTGTGTGGGGGTGGCAATTTATTTCCTCTTTGGTCTAAAATTTTTAGCACGGAATTCGCTTGTACTATAAGTACTATATTGTTTAAAGAATATCCCAAGGTAAGTAATTCGTATATTTTCTATATGTACTTGAAAAAATGTACCAATAGATTAAAATGTATGTTATACTAAGGAAAATATAAAAGTGTATCCTCTCGTTAAGAGGATACACTCAACTCAAGGTGCAGGACACTACATAATTTTTAAGAATCACCTTCGTCTTCAAATGAAAAGTCATTCAACTCAGGAAAGTCAACCAATTCGGCCAGAGTAAATCCAAACGCCAAGGCAATTTTATGGAGCGTTTTGATTTTCGGGTTATATGTCTTGCGGTTGACTAGATTATCAATCGTCGAATGGCTCACACCACTCATAATGGACAGTTGATATATAGAAATATCCCGTTGCTTACACAGTGATAGAATTCTGTTGACAATGATCTCAGAATAGTCGTCTTTCATAATGAACTACCTTGCTATCTTTAGGATATGCCATTGAATTTGACTTATCCATGATAGCAATAAAATTTACCCACTATGCCGTGCACGGGCACAGGGAGATAAAAGAAGTGAGTGAGAATGAAAGTTTGCACTTTCTTAGGCGACCCCTTCCGTATATATGATGAGGTCACGCAGCGGATTGAGGAGGCCCTGGAGGAGATCCTGGCCGCTCACGGGGAAATGGAGCTGTATTTCCCCGGGTGGTTTGGTGAATTTCCGAGGGCCTGCGCGGCGGCCGCCCTGCGGGTCAAGGGGCGGCATCAGACAGGATTGTCACCCTGACTCTGGCGGTCAGCGCCCAATGGCAGGAGGAACCAGCGGCCTGCTGCGTTTTGACCGGATCATCCGTATCCCGGTGCTGGAGAACAGCCCCGATATGGGCCGTCACAGGCTGCTCCAGGCTATCCTACGCCGGTGCGACTGCCTGATCTCCTATGTGTACCTGGAGCTGCGGGGGGAAGAGGCGCAGATCCTCTCCTCCGTCCGGCGCCGGAGGAGACTGACTGTGCTGGACGTCACCGACCCGGACACCGCCGCCTATCTGAAAGAGCACATCCGGGCCCTGCCGCGGGAAGAGCGGCTGGTTTTCCAGGCCGGGGACCGTGTGCAGCGCCGGGCGGTTTCAGAAGAGCTCGGTATCTCCACAGCGTCCTTGTCCAAGATGGCGTACAAAACCCGGGTCGCCCTGCTGAAGCAGCTCATCGCCCGATATGAGATGATGCGCCGGGGGGGCCCTCCCCTGGTGGTGGGATTGATGCACCTGAAGGCGGGGCCGGACGTGGTGTTTGAAGTGATCGACCGTTTTCTCGCGTTGCTCCAAATGATCTGCTTCCGGCATAACGTCCGATTCCTGGTGGACGAGGCCACCTGCGCCCCGGTGTTCCCTGCCTTGCTGCGGTATCTGGCCCAGAACGGCAGAGGGGAAACGTGGATGGAGCTGGTCACGCCCAGGGGAGATGTGGAGCGGCGATACGCGGCGGCCTTCCATCAGGTAATCCATGGGAGAGCCAGGCCGTAGCGGAGATAGCGGACGTCCTACTCTGCGGAGGGGTATGGAGCGGACATCAGGCAGCTGTCTCAGCGCAGACAGGCATGTGGTACTGAATCTGGAAAACGCCCCGGAGGTGGTGAGTATCCCCACCTCCTGGCTGCGCGGCGCTGCCCCGAAGGGCAGAGGGGAGAATGAAATGAAGGATGAGAGGGCGGAAGTCTATATCCGAGTGCTGGATGACAACCACCGAGTATGTATCCCTATCCAGGTGCGGCAGGAGATGGAAGTATCCCCCGGCTGTTCCATTGAATTTCTGGCGGATGGGGACAGGATCATACTGCGGAAATATGGACAGGAGGTGTCCAGCATCTTCTGGACGGTATGCGGGAAGTTTATGAATTTCAGGGGAAACCGGTCTGCTCCGCCTGCTGGAACTGGATGATCCGGTTCTATGGGCCATCATTGCAGCATAAATAGGGTACAAGCCTGTCTGGGCAGCAGAGGACAGCTTAAGGGAGGGATCTGCAATGACTATGAACCAAATGCAGTATTTTTCCACGGTCTGCCGTTACCACAATATTACGAAGGCGGCAAAGATCCTAATGATCTCTCAGCCGGGACTCTCCGCCCGCCTCTCAGAACTGGAGGCGGAGGTGGGAGTGAAGCTGCTGGGAGCGCACCTCCAAGGGGGTATCCCCCCACAGAGGAGGAGCCCGGCTCTTAGCCCATGTTGAGGCTGTCCTGGGGCGGTATCGTCTGCTCCAGAACGACCTGCCGGCCATTGCCCAGGGCCGCAGCACAGTCGGGTGGGCTTTCGCCCCTACTCCGGCGAGGCGGAGATGATCCAGCTGTGCCGGGATTTTCAGCAGTGTTTCCCGGAGACCAGAGTGGTGTTCAACGAGATGCGGAATGTGACCCCATCCCTGTTTTTGGATGAGGACCAATTTGACTTTCTGGCTACTACTATGCGCCTGCTCCTCCGGACTGGCAGGAAAAATACGGGTACTGCGTACTGGGAGAGATGGAGGAGGTCAAGCTCTACTGTCATGCCATGAATCCGCTGGCCAAGCTGGGAGAGATCGGGCTGGCGGAGCTGGACCGCTGTCCCATCGCCTTTTGGGACGGGCACAGGGAGGTACTGGAACGGCTCAGGGCGGCGATGGACAGCAGGGGCTGTGTATTGAACCATGTAGCCACCCTGCCCCAGTTGTCCGGAATCGCCAATCTGATCTGCAACGACGCCGCGGTGGGGATGCTCAACGGGGACTTTGTGGACCATATCGGCATCATACACGGCTGCCGCCTCAAGCAAGGAGCTCTCGTCCGTGTTCCTGAGCGGCGGTCCCATCCAGCTCTATCTGGTATGGAAAAGATCCTCGGGCGGTATGAAAACATGAGAAAAATTCATCGAGTTTGCCCGGAAGCGGTCCAGGCAGCAAAAATGGCCCATAGGCTGAGTCGCCATAACCTCAGCTTATGGGCCATTATTTATCGGTATTTGTGGTGCGTTCGTAGAAACGCTACAATAAACCCAACATATGTTAGAGCTCACTTGTGCAAGGAGACAAAGTGCGAGGCGGTGATAAACACACAGAGGTCAGAGTTGTCCCACTGAGTACCTTCCGAAAATCGAGAAAGAATGGGAGTGTGTCAGAACTATGACTGTTCAAATCGGTATCGTCCTTTTAACCTTTGTAATATTCGTCGTCCTGATCCTGAGTAATAAAGTGAAGATAGACCTGGCCGCCATGGCGATTCCTATTATTCTGGAGGTCACACAGATCCTGGACTTCGGGGAAGCATGGTCCGGCCTGGTGAACAACTCGGTCATTATGATGGCATCCATGTTCGTAGTGGGGGCCGCCGTGGGCAAGACCTCCCTGCTTGGCAAGATGACCGGCGTGCTGATCAAGCCAGGGGCCTCCGACCTGAAAATCATGATCGGGATTGCGATTCCGATCTTGTTCCTGGGCAACTTCGTTAACGGCGTCGCGACCCCTGACCATCGTCATTCCCATGATTGTGGGCATCTGCGCGGAGCAGCAGCGCCCCATCAGCAAATTCATTTACCCAGCCTGCGTACTGGCCCACATCTGGCCTGGCTTCCTGCCCACAGGCGGCAATGCGGCGGGCTATCTGCAGTATAATACGATCCTTGAAAATCTAGGCGGTGTCGGAACCTTTGAGTTCTTCAGCATGATGATTAACAAGATCCCCATCGAGATCATCGTGATTCCCTTTGTCATCCTTGTCACGCTGAAAATGGCTCCGGATCTGGGTAACATCCCCAGCAAGGTGGAGGGAGCCGCCGCGAACCAGGCAGTTGCGGAAAACAAGGCCAAGGCATCCTCCACAACGATGACTCCGGCGCAGGAGAAATTCACGGTGTTTGTCTTTATCGCCTGTGTGGTGGGTATCGTCACCTGCGCCCTGACAGGGTTGAGCACATGGTACCCTGCCACCATCGCCGCCTTTGTCCTGACCGCCTCCGGAGCCATGAGTATCAAGGAATCCCGGGACGCCATGACGACGCCCGTAATCTGGATCACGGTAGGCACGCTGCCTCTGGCCACGGCGCTGAGCAAGACCGGCGCGGACCAGCTGATCGGAGAGGTGTTCCACCAGCTGACCGGGGACCTGCCGCGAATCGCGATCATGGTCTCCATGTACATCGTCTGCATGCTCTTGACCCAGTTTATGTCTAACCTGGCCGTGGGTAGCGCGTTCCGCACCCTTTGCGGCGGTCATTGCAGTACAGTTTGGTTATGACGGCCGGGCCATGATGATGAGTGCACAGGAGGGTGCTTCCAACTGCTTCATGCTCCCTACCGCCACTCCTGCCATGATGATGGGATATGAGGCAGGCGGATATCGGATCAAAGACTTTGTCCGTATGGGCCTGCCCATCACGCTCCTGATGACCATTATTTTCTCTATTTACACGCCCTATATGTTCCCGCTGATCCCCTGAGTGGGGGAATGATAGTTTTTGGAATTCCATCCGGGATCGCAGCGAGGTCCCGGATGGATTCCGAGATACCGGCAGGCACCGGATTTTCAGGAGGTAATTTATGCGGTTTGAGAATCAAACAGCGGTGGTAGCTGCCTGCGGCTCTGACGCAGGGGCTGCTTGTGCTTTGAACTACTTGCAGCAGGGCGCAAAGGTTGCGCTGTACTATGATGAGGAGGCCCGGCTCTGGCCATTTGACCAGATCAGCGAAGAAGAGAGATCCAGACTGCTCACCATCCAGATCAGCGACTTCCGGGACCATGAGGAGCTGAAACGGGCGGCGGACCAGGTGAAGGAGAAGTTTGGAACCTAGATATCGTTGTGACCGCGGTCACCACCGTGCCCTCCAAGCCCGCCTACGACATGGATGAGGAGGAATATGACCGTGTCATGAAGACTATCACCAACGGGAGCCTCTATACGATCCAGCCGCTGATGCCCATGATGATCGAAAAAACTACGGGCGCATCGTGTTGGTCTCCAGTATTGCCGGGCGCACAGCTATCCCCGTCGCACCGGTCTACGCAGCCGCCAATGCGGCGCTGTGTGGGATGGCACGCAATATCGGGTGTACCATGGGAGTGCATTTTATCACTGGAAACGCGGTGGCGGTTACCGCATTGAAGACGGTCTTACCGGACCGGCGGCACGCCGGAGCCGCAGGGTATCCTCCCAGGGCATGAGCTGTGCCAGCTGAACGATGTGGCTGGGGCTGTGGAATATCTCACAGCGCCTCTGGCCTCTTGGACCACTGGTGAGACGTTGGACCTCAACGGCGGATATTTCATGGTATAGGAGGGGTGGTCTTGAAAAGTTACAGGATAAAGTGGCGGTCTTTGTGGGCGGCGGCTCTGCGGTTGCCACCATTGCGCTGAAGCACTTTTGGACGAAGGGCAAAGGTTCCTTGTGGATGTAGATGAGAAGTATTTTGACCGTAGCAGACAGCTGCGAGATGAATACCCGGAGCGAATCCGCACCTTTATCGGGGCGTGCACCTGCCAGGGAGATATGGAGCGTGCGATGGCATTCGCAGAGCAGGAGTTTGGCGGGATCGACATCCTGTGCAACTACGCCGGATTCCACGGAGGCGGCGACATTACGACGGTCCTGAGGGAACAGTGGCGGATCGCCATGGACGTGACCTGCCTGGGGATTTATCGGGCTGTGCGCGCTGCCTATCCCTATATGAAGAAACATCACTATGGGCGGATCATGAATTTCGCCTCCATAGGTGGTCGGGCCAACCGGGGCGTACCAGTCACCTATGCCGGGTTCAAAGCGGCGGCCATCGGCCTCACAAGGGCGTTGGCTCTGGAATTGGCAGCCGACGGCATTACCGTAAACAGTATGGCGCCTGCTTCACTGGACACTTCCGCCTTTGAACGCATCCCGGAAAAGGACTCGATCCCCATGCAGCCTCCAAAGGGGCGTTGAAGGAGGACCAGGAGCCACGAGAGGCGGCTCGTTCCTGCCAGACCGCCCGGTCGCGACCCTGGATGAGATCGCCCATGTCATCGTGTTTATGAGCAGCGACGATTCCGCCTTTTTGACCGGAGACTGTCTGGATGTCAACGGCGGACAGTTCATGCAGCCATAGAGGGGGGGAAAATTTATGAGATTTCAAAAATAAAATTGTGGTGATCGCCACTGTCTGGCGGTTCTATTGGAATAGAAATGTGCACGGATGCAGGGTGAGGGAGCCAAAGTGGTGTTTCTCGTCTCAGACAAGTCTGAGACAGCGGGAATGGTGGAGTCTGATACCTGCAAAGATCGTATCTGTGGATCGTTTCTATGACGAAGCGGAGATGGAGGTCAAAATACAGGATGCTCTGTCAGAGTTTGGAGCAGCGGATCTTGTGGTAACCTGCCTCGCCGCACAGCCGCCCGCATTTGTATGGGAATGAGATACCGGAGGATGAGGCGCATAGATACTTTGATGAGATCATGACAGGTGTGCAGACTGTTCTGAAATACACAGTCCCCGCCATGATCGAGCAGGAGAGCGGAAGCGTTGTTGTGGTGGAGAGCATCTGCGGACGTACTGGAGTGAAGGGGAGAATGTGATGAGTGCCGCCGCGTACATGGCGGCGGACTGATCCGTAATATGGCTACGGTTTTTGGCAAAGCATAGGATCACCGTAAACGGTGTAGCTGTGGGCCCAATCAAGGGAGAGTACGCCGAACCTGCGGTAGAGAAAAATGCGGGGCCTGTGCTGGGAGTGAAAGGAACTGGAGCGGATGTGGCCAATGCAGTGATGTACCTGGCTGATCCTGCGGTGTTCTGGAATACGGGCGAGATCATAGATCTCAATGGCGGCCGGTTTGCGATTTGAGGAAGGAGGGGAACATTTTGAATCGTTTGAACAACAAGGTAGCTGTGTTCATCGGCGGCGGCTCTTCCGTCGGCTCCGTGGCCTGCAAAACATTTTTGGAGGAGGGGGCTAATGTCGTCCTGGTGGATATTGACGAAAAATATTTTGAACGGACCGCCGAACTGAGAAATCAGTATGGTGAGGACCGGGTCGTGACATTTATTGGCGCCTGCACGGAACAGGCGGACATGGACGAAGCTATAAGGTTTGCGGTGAATCACTTCGGAGGCGTGGATATCCTTTTAAACCTGGCTGGCTTTTCACGGAGCAGGCTGGGTGGACGCTATCCTGCCGGAGCAGTGGGACCGGGCGATGGATGTGACCTGTACAGGGGCATACCGGGCCGCCCTGGCTGCAATGCCCTATATGAAAGAGCAGCACGGCGGACATATTATCAACTTCACTTCATTGGGCGGACGGGGAAACCGGATGGTGGCGATCTCCTATGCCAGCTCAAAGGCCGCATGTACCGCCCCTGACCAGGGCTCTGGCTATGGAGTTGGCACCCTATGGAATCAATGTGACTGCATATGCCCCTGGAACGCTGAATACAAAGCAGTTTGAGCGGATCGCAGAGAAAGGGTCCATTCCCTTCAAGATGCCACCGGGCGGTGTGCCGGGTATGCCAGGATACCAAGGACCTGACGTCTATAACGGCCAATCTGTGATCGTGGACCGGCCGGTAGCAAATCTGGATGAAGTGGCTGCGGCACTGGTCTATCTTGCCAGTGAAGAGTCCCGATATTTGACCGGAGACTGCTTGGACATGAACGGTGGAATTTTGATGGCGACCTAAACCCTTTTGTGAAAGGATATGTGGTGGTATGAAAAAATTATGGAAAGGTATGTTTATGACCCCGCATCTGTGGGAGAGCATCTATATGGCCCACCGGGCCGGATATGACGGATGCGGTGCCATGATCCTGCCCAGGGAGGGAAAGGGCCGCTTCATGAGCTGCTTGCGGAACCTGGCCTGTGGAGTCGGGTGCAGACCGCCTTGGATGAGACAGGCCTGTTTTTTGGACGGCATTGGAAATTGTATCATTGACGATCCGGCTAATGTTCATCCTTACGGCATGGGAATGTCTCCAGAACCGGATGATTTGCGAGACTATTTTGAATTTGCGGGAAAACACGAGCTGGGAGGGGTGCAGACCAGCGTCTGGACCACAAATCAGGACCTGGCAGTGGAGCGGTTTGACCACCTGTGCGCTGTTTGCGGAGAGTATGGACTGACCGTCAATTTGGAGTTTGTTGCCTGGGGGATATGCGACGATTTGCAGAAAGCTAAAGACCTTTTGAAAATGGTTGGGCGGTCAAATGCCCGGATTACTCTGGATATCATGCATCTGTATTATAGCAGCGTTACACCGGAAGAGATAGCCGCATGCCCTCCGGAGCTGTTCGGGGAATTTCATCTGTGTGATGTCCCCACATCACGTTCCCTGATGGTCACAGGGAACTGGCTGCCGAGGGACGCAGTTACCGCCTGTGGCCGGGTGAGAGCGGCTCGACCTTACAAAGTGGCTGGAAGTGATCCCGGATACGGCGGTAATCATGCCGGAGATCCCCAACCAAGACCGAAACGCACTTTATGGCCAGTTTGAATATAACTGTCGTACTTTGGAGGAGTGCAAGCGCTATTACAGGGCTCATGGGATCAGCCTCTGAATGATAAGAGGCTGAGAAAAGGGGCGAGCAGAATGACAGATGCCTCAATGAAGCGGTAGTTTGGGCCGCCGCTTCATTGAGGCGTGATTGCTATTATGAAAGGTAAAGTTGTCCAAAGGGTATGGTGCAGTACATTTTGTGCACCTCCAAATGGAGTGTAGCACAGGAAAGAGATGATGAAAAGGATATGGAAGGACAGGAGGAGCAAAAGGAAAAAACTTCGAAAAGAAAAACGCTGATAAAGGACCTCACGGAGGGGAGCGTACCCTAGAGAGCTGATGCTCTTTGCGCTGCCGCTTGCCCTCTCAGGTGTCCTTCAGGCGGTCTATAATATGGTAGATATGGTGGTTGTGGGGCGCTGTTTGGAAAGCGCAGGTGTGTCAGCGGTATCCATTGGCGGCGATCTGATGATGGTGCTGACCTTCGTAGCAATGGGATTTTCCAATGCAGCACAAGTGATCATTTCACAGTATGTCGGTGCAAACCACCCCGAAAAGGTTTCCAAAATGATTGGGACACTCTTTACCTTCTTGGGTGGGTGCGCAATTGCTATGACTGTGATATTTCTGCTGTTGCGTAACTCTATTCTTGTATGGGTCAAGACGCCGGCAGAATCCTGGGACTATACGATGGACTACGTTGTTACCTGTATGATAGGATTGGTCTTTATCTACGGTTATAACCTGGTCAGCGCCATTTTGCGCGGCATGGGGGATTCCAGACACCCGTTTTTATTTATTGCAATCGCCTCCGTCCTGAACGCGATTCTGGATGTTGTATTTGTGGTGTCCTGGGATATGGAGGTGTTTGGAGCAGCCTTGGCCACCGTGATCGGGCAGGCAGTCAGCTTTCTCTGTGCCTTGATGATCTTGTACCGGAGACGGGCGGAGTTCCTATTTGACTTTAGACCGAAAAGTTTCCAATTACAAGAGACACATTGCTTCCACTGATCTCACTGGGGATCCCTATGTCAATTCAATCCGCTGCTGTCAGTATTTCCAGGGTGTATGTCAACTCTTGGGTCAACTCCTATGGGGTGATTGCCTCGGCAGTCTCCGGAATGGGACATAAACTGGAGATGTTCAACAACACCATTGTCCATGGTTTTACAACAGCGGGGTCCTCCATGGTGGCACAGTGCATTGGTGCAAAAAATACAAGAGAGTCACCGAAGTGATCCTGACGCTCCTGGCGATCAATGGTGCTGCCAGCGGCGTATTTATCCTGTGTACGGTCTGCTGGCCTCGGGCGGTTTTTGGGATCTTCCTCAGCGAGCCGGAGGCGCTGGATATGGCGGTGACCTATGTGCCCGTGGCGGTGGTCTCCTTTATTGGCTCGATCATCCGGCCGTCCATGCTTTCACTGATTAACGGGTCTGGAAATTCCAGGTTGAACCTTGCTGTGGCACTGTTGGATGGAGTCATTGTCCGGATAGGGTTGGCGTTGCTGCTGGGCCTCTGCTTCCATCTGGGAGTTTACGGCTTCTGGTATGGCAATGCCTTTGCGGGCTGGGTGCCCTTCTTCGTTGGGACGATCTATTATTTCAGTGGCAGCTGGAAGCGGAGTGGCCGGTTGCTTAGAAAAGACTGAGCATCGTGTCTGGAAAAGTGAAGAGAAGGCCCCATTTGAAAAAGCAGGCTGACCTGAGTTCAGGCCAGCTGCTTTCATAAAAAATTAAAATTAATAACTGCCTGAATTTATATTTTACAGACTTCCTTTTATCTCAAATTAAAATTAGCTGTGCATGTGAAAGAAATATCTCTATATAGTTAGTCTTGCTTTGCGTTTAGCACTTACTCCAAATTGTAACCTATTCAAACTTTGTACTGGACAGAATCAATGGAATAGGAAGTGCCACACCCTATTTTCATAACGGCTCAGCGGGCAATTTCAATCCGTTGATCCAGGACGCATACCGTTCCAGAAGCGCATCCCGTTTTCAGGGGTATCGCCGCAGACCAGAATATAAAATTTGATTTTAGGTTCGGTACCAGAGGGCCGAACAACCAGTTCAGCACCGTCTTGTAGCACCAGCCGCAATACGTTGGAGGCTTTGGGCGGGGGGCAGAACGCTTTCGTTCCTTGCTCTGTTGGTCATCGGAGAGATAGTCCCGGACAGCAACCACCCGAGTTCCCAGGATCTGCTTCGGCGGCGCTTCCCGCAAGTGGGTCATAAAGTCAGCGATTTCCTTGGCTCCCGCCTGTCCAGTCCGGTAAAACTGCTCAGTCCGCTCACCGTACCAGCCGTATCGCGTATAGAGGGCTTGCAAGGCATCGTACAGAGAACAATTTTGCCCAGCGTACCACGCCGCCATCTCGCCAATCAGCATAGCGGTGGATACCCCGTCTTTATCTCTGACGTGGTGTCCAATCATGCAGCCGTAAGCCTCTTCGAAGGAAAAAATCACCTCGCCCGCCCCTGCCTGCTCCAGCTGTTCCATCCGCTGAGCAAGAAAGCGAAAGCCCGTAAAGGTATCATAGCACGCGATGCCGTTGTCTTGCGCTATGGCTCGGGCCATATCGGTTGTCACAATGGTTTTAAGGACAATTGCCTTTTGCGGCAGCCTGCCAGACCGTCTTTGGGCACCAATCAGGTAGTCAAGAAGGAGTACACCTGTCTGGTTGCCGGAGAGGGGAGAAATTTCCCTGACGGTCCTCTCACCAGAAGGCCCACCCGGTCACAATCCGGGTCGGTTCCCAAAATCAGGTCCGCGTTTTCTCTGATGGCAAGTTCTGCTGCCCGGGCAAAGCTCTCCGGATATTCCGGATTGGGCGATTCCACTGTAGAAAAATCCCCATCCAACACCATTTGACTGGGTTCGCAGAGCAGTCTCTGCAACCCCGTCCGGCACAGGATTTCTGGTACCAGCTGGTATCCGCAGCCGTGGAGGGGCGTATACACGATTTTGACTTTCTCTTTATCAGCTTCCATCCCCGGCCAGACAGTGGACAGCTCCTCCACCGCTTTTAGATATGCCTCATCGCAGGACCGTCCCAGCAAACAAATCCGTCCCAGCTCAATCCCACGCTGAAGATCCATACGCTTTGGCCCAGCAAACACATCGATTTCTTCAAGCCGTGCGGAAACAGCCATCGCCGTCTCTGTCTGTAGCTGGGCCCCATCACACCAGTACGCTTTATATCCGTTGTATTCTTTGGGGTTGTGGCTGGCCGTGATATTGATGCCTGCCAGGCACCCATAGGCCCGCACGGCAAAGGAGAGCTCCGGAGTTGGGCGAGGGCCGTCAAAGAGATAAACCGTTATGCCATTGGCAGCCAGTACCTCTGCGGCCGCTTCGGCAAAACGCCGGCTGTTCTTACGCCCATCCATGCATACCGCGGCCTTTCGGTCCCCGGCCCAATCAGACTCGGCACAGATTACCTCGGCAAATCCCTGGGTCACCCACCGGACAACATGGACATTCATATGGTGTAGACCCACTTTCATCGTCCCGCGAAGTCCGGCGGTACCGAAAGCCAAAGGGGCGCAAAAACGCTCTCGCAGTTCCATCTTGTCCTTCTGAATGGCCCTCAGCTCTTCCTGTTCCTGTTGGGACAGGGCAGGCGCGTTCAACCACTGCTCGTAAGCTGTTTCCCAACACATTCCTTCTCTTCCTCCGTTTCAATACCGCTGTTCCAGCATAGTTCGTAGGCGCTGTACGTCCTTCGGCCAGATGAGAACCCGCTTCCGACCTATGGTGACCAATTTTTTTCCTCTTTCAGCCTCTTCAGAACTCGATTTTACCGACCGCTCACTCATCCCGGAAAGAAAAGCCAGTTCAAAAGTGGGAATAGTGCAGAGCCAGCATGCCGCCGTGCTCCGCCCGATCCGGCAGATAATCCAGTATGGTCTTAGTCAGGCGGTAGATGGCATCCTCATATTTTTCCGTGCCAAACCTGCCCGCCATTTTATACGCCTTTTGGGCGATGTGAGCTACCACATGATCCCGAAATAGCTTATCGCAGTCAAACCAGTATTGGAAAGACTCAGATCCAGCTCCGCCAGTGTCACCGTGGTCTTGGCAATCACCGACGAGGCATACTGCTTCACCCCGGAAAAATACTCTATGTCTCCCAAAAGGGTCAAGCTGCGCTCATTGGTGTAGCCGAACTCTTTCCCATCGGAAAAGGAGTTGACCACGTGTATCTCTCCCTGAAGAAGGATATCGATCGCATTCAGATTGCTCCCCGCCAGCACTAAAACCGCCTTAGCTGGTACTGTCCTCAGGTGCATCTTCTTCCATACATAATCAGGTGGCTCAAAGCCAAAGGGACATAAGAACTGACGTATCGTCTGATTATCATGTTCCATCTCATACACCTCTTTTATAGACAGCGCTGTAGGCAGTGCTCTCTATTTCTTTTATGATAGCATAAATTAAAATTTTAACTATGACGCATGTCATAGTTTTTTAAAAGTGTGTTTGTGTAAAATAAACATGCCGGCAAGAATTTTTGATGAAAGGAATGTTAAAATGAGTGCATTAGACTGGTTGGTAATTCTTGCCTATCTCGCTGTAATGCTTTTACATTGGCTATCATTCCATGAAAACAGTCAAGACGGACGAAGACTTTGTCCTCGCCGGACGGAACGTAGGCAACATCTATATTATTCTATCGCTCTTTGCCTCTTTCACTGGCCTGTCCGGTCTGTTCGGTACCCCCCAGTATGTATATGAATATGGAATTGCCGGTTGGTGGTGGTGGGCTACTTTCCCCATTGGTGTGTTTATTATGGGTATGACCATGGCAAAGCTGCTTCGTCGAAGAATGCACGTTACTCTTCCCGACGTAGTGGATGTGAACCACTGCTCCAAGGCTGTCCGTGTGGCTGCGTCCCTAGTGACCGTGTGGAATTATTATCTGGCTTGGACCGCCGGTCAAGTGGCGGGGATTGTCCTGGTCATCACCACCTTTACCGACCTGAACGGAACTGCCGCCGTGATTGTGGCCTATATCATTATTGTTCTCTTCACGCTGCTGGGCGGTTTCCGGGCGGTAGTGTATACCGATTCCTGCAGGCAGTCCTCTTTCTTGTGGTCCTGGGCCTTGTTATCCCTGCGGTACTGCTGCTTCACTACGACGTGCCCGAGGCCCTGGCTCAAACCACTTCTATCGACGGATTTTACAAGCTTTTTGGCAGTGTGCCCGCCGGAACTATGATTACCTGGTGGCTCCTGGCTCCCGCCGGTTTTATTGATAACATGGCCTTGCAGCGGGTATTTGCGGCCAAGGACGAGAAATCCGCCAAGGGCAATATCACTGCCGCTTTCCTGCTGATGATTATCTTTGGCCTGATCCTTATGTTCATCGGTATTATGGCCAGATTTATTTTGCCTGCCGGCTCCGATCCTGCCAGCGCTATGCTCAATCTTTCCCAGCTGGTCCTGCCCAAGGGGATGCTGGGTTTGCTGGTGGCCGCCTTTGCCGGGGTGGCTGTTTCCACCGCCAGTTCTACCCTTCTGGTATGTTCCTCCACCCTGGAGCAGGATGTCTACTCCGTCCTGCGAAACACAGGAAAGGAAAAGCCGGCCTCTTCTTTACTGGTCAACCGGCTGTTTGTGGTGCTGGTAGGACTGATCGCCCTGGTACTGGCTCTGAAAGTACCCAGTGTCACCCAGATCCTGATGTATGGCTATTCCGTCTATGTCCCCGGTCTGCTTCTGCCCGTCATCGCCGGTTCTTTCCACTGGAAGCTTTCCGACCGCGCCATGTTGCTCACCATTGTCTCCGGCGTACTCACCGCTGTCATTCTCATTCTGATGGGGAACCTTTCCCCGGCTCCCTGGGCGGCCTGATCGTCTCCGCCATTCCTTTCTGCATCGGACTTTGGAACGGCAGGCAGCGGGCGGAAGTCCACTGACCACACCGGTCGTCCCGATTAGTAGATAGGAGGATTTTTATGACCATCACTACATTTGACAAGCTCTCCCCACAGGACCAAAGCCTGGTTCGGCTGGCTATGCAGTACCGGGACAACGCATATACCCCTACAGCCACCACCAGGTAGGGGCCAGCGTCCGTACAGCTTCCGGCACCTGCTACGGTGGGTGTAATGTAGAGGTTATCTCTCTCCAGACCACCTGCCACGCCGAGCGCAACGCCGTGATGAACATGGCCATCCACGGTGAACGGGTGATTGACACACTGGTATGCTACGGCCCTATTCCGGCGTTCCCTGTGCTGAGTGCCGCCAGGTTATTTGGGAGTTTTGCGACAATAACCCAGATGTGCGCATCATCGGTGCCACCACAGAAGGGGAAATTGAATTGATGACCATTGGGAAATATACCCCTATCCCTACGGCCCCGCGCTACAAAGGGCATTGACTGCAAGGAGATATTACTATGTCTCATCTGAAACCGAATTTCCCCGCCCCAAAGCGGGAGGAATATCACATTCAGCTCCATCCCGGCGATATGCCCAAAGGTGTGCTGCTTCCCGGCTCTCCTCAGCGGGTTGACCTGGTACTCGACGTGCTGGAGGAGGGAGCCTGTCTGAAATATAACCGAGAGTTCCGCTCCGCCCGTGGCCGATATCAGGGTACTGAAATTGGCTGTGTTCCACTGGCATCGGTACTACCAGTGCAGAAATCTGTATCCACGAGCTGTGCAACATTGGGGTGGAAACCGCCATCCGCATCGGCACTACCGGCTCCATCAGCCCCCGCTTTGCCCCGGGAGACCTGATCATTCCAGTGGCTGCTATCCGGGCTGACGGTACCAGCGATTGTTATATCGATCGAAGCTTTCCTGCTGTGGCTAATCTGGACGTGGTAAATGCTCTGGGCGAAGCCTGCGAGCATCTGGGATTTCGTTACGGATATGGAATCATGTACAGCCCTTCCTCCCTGTATATCGGCCAGGGGCGAAAACTTAGCGAACAGGGCTATTGGCCCTCCTCCGCCCAGCACTTAATTGACGATCTGCGCCAAGCACGTGTGACCAACATCGATACAGACTCAGCCGGACAATTTGTGGTGGGATACCTCCACAATATGCGTATGGCCTCCATTTCTCTGTCATTACAAACCGCCTAGACAACACCTGGTCCACGGATGACAGCAGCGAGCGTCGGGCCTGCCGTGCTGCCTGTGAGGCTCTGCACATCCTGCAGCAACGGGACCGGCATAAAAGTTCTTTCCGCCTGTAGTCAGCTGCATCTTCCCCGCCACATACAACAGTTGTGCGCTGAAGCATTTATTTGCTTTCGTTTTGCTCAGGCTAACGCTGAGAACCATCTAAAGCATTGAAGAAAAACTCGGCGGAGTAGAGCATTCCAACCTTTTCTAAACCACTTGTTGAGATTTGCAGCAGAATATTTAGCTTTCTAACAATGGTCGAGCATCTGTAAGACTGGCTATATAGAAGTCAAACCTAAAAAAGGCAAGTTATCAAGTCAAGTGCAACAGCGTCGAGAAAATATCTCAGCCGGGAACGACAGGCAAGGCATTTTCGAGGGCACAGATTTAACAGGGAAAATGAAGCGGTCAATGGTATCCGGTAAAACAAGAGCGAAATCGGAACCTTTGGGCAGGAATTCACGGAGCAGGCCATTTGTATTTTCATTGGTGCCGCGTTGCCGTGGAGAGTGAGGGTCGGCAAAGTAAAACGGGACATTGCTGAGAGCATTAGAGACATCCTGATAGAGTGAGAACTCAGCCCCACAGTCAGGCGTGATGCTTTCACCGTGTTTGGAGGTAAACTGCCAAGCAGAACAGTCATAGTGTCACGGGCTGCCTGCGCTATTCCTCGGGGGCAACTTGACGGCCAGGGTTAAACCTAGATTCCCGTCTACCAGAGATAAGAGACATGCTTCTCCGCGCTTGCCCACAGCGATATCCGACTCAAAATCTCCCCAATTCGCTGCGGTCATTGGCTGCGAATGGGCGGTCATGTATCCGGCATCACAAAAATGGGGCCTTGCCGGCGTTTATCCCACTTCTTACCTCGTTTTTCCCTTGCGTCGAAGATGATAGGCGAGCGCCTGCTTTTTACTCCTGCTGATTGCCCGCTTGTTCCAGTCAAATACCCAGGCTTTGAGCGTGCGATAGATGGCCGCATAGCCGATCTGTACCTCTGCGGATTCCAACTTCAACCGGTTCGATAGTTGCTCAGGAGACCAATGGCCCTCTTGAATGAAGCGGCGAACATACTTCTGTTTTTCGGGATCACAAAGAATATGTTTCCGACCCTTTCATCTTTTTTCATAGTTCCTCTATGCCTGTGATGGGCTATATGGCTGCCGTACCTGCTTATTTTTTCAGTCCCCGACTGATCGTTGACACAGCACGCCCAAGTTCCTGGGCAATCTCACATAGCTTCGCCCCCCAGTCCTCTTGTCAGGCATAGTTTTTCCCGTTCTTCTATGCTAAGATATCTATAGTGGCTCATGGCTGGGCCTCCTTCTTGGTTGTTCGCAAACACCATTTTGGGAGTTCTTCCGCCTTGAGTCACTTCTTTTTTTGCTGCACTTGTATCGTAAACTTAAGACTCACATCTTGGAGACAAAAATGTGGTTCTTCCCTTCGCCAAAATGAGGTCAGGATCAAGGCGTAACCATTTCTTCAGCAGCTCCATATCGCTCAGAAGCTGCTCCTGCAAGGCAATGGTTGACGTTGCGATTACGACTGGATGAAAGGTTTTGGAATTGTAAAGCAAAATGGGCATCAGATAGGCAAAACTTTTTTTCCTATCCCAACGCCAGTCTCAATCACAACATAACGCCGCTTTTAATTGCGTCCGGCACGTCGAAGGCCATGTCCTGCTGTCCCTCTCGCTGCTGAATGCCGAGCCGGGGCGCGTCATCCCAGAAGAATTTTATGACGCTTTCGCTGATATATAATATCTTAGAGGCTAAATTCCTCTTTTTGTCTTCTGACGGATCAAATGCCGATATGTAGCTCAATTAGTATCCGACTCCTATCCCATATCTAACTTTTTAGATGATACAGATTGTTCTCGTAACATACGACCATCTTGCATTATTGCTTTTCTTAATAATAGTGCAGAATGAGGAAATGTCAATAAACAACTAGAAATGACCTGATCGAACTGGAGTTTCCAATGCGGCTGTAATAGAAGATTTTTGCTCTCTTCTTAGTTATTTCTATGGTCCTTGCCGACGGATTAAAAATCCCCATCATCAACATAAATAGCTACAACCCTGTTCCTCTCGAATACAGCAAAAGAACAATGACATGGTGCCGTAGTATCGTGCCGTTGTCTTTGCAGAATATGAAAACTTCTTTATCAGGGTACGCCTTTTTGATCGCCTGCATTTCTTTTTGGGCAAAAAGAATCACCAGCTTTGCTGGTAAGCTCCCTTCGTATGCTTTAGCAAAAAGCTAGCGAGCGAAGCGAGTTGACAACTTACCAAAGTGACAGTTATGAGGAAATTTGAAATAGAAGATAATATACCCGTTTGCGGGCGGCGGAGAGCAAGATGCAGGCGAAGGATATTCTATGCGTTCTTTGGAGATGCCTGCCGGCGCCAGGCCCCTTCCAGGGACTATTCAAGTCTCCGGCTTAGCCGGAGGTTTTGCTCGCGTTTTACGCTTTACGCTTGCCGAAACCTGCCTCAATTTGAGGTAGGATAATTTGAAGGCATCTATACAAAGCGGAAAGGGGAATAGAGGACTTTTTAATTTATATTGGGAAATACGCCGGAACTTAACCACCTGCCGTCGTAATGCAGAGTGGAGCCCCTGAACAAAGGAAGATGAAACGGAGGAAAAACATGACTATACAGGGATTGTCCAATATCAGGAGTCAATTTTTGAATCCTACTGCACAGCGTTAATCTAAAATGAGGGAAAAGACACAAGAGTAAGCCGCCCCAACACAATGTCAATCTTCTCCATGCTGGCCCCCAACGAACAGGGAGTGTACAAGAGCCCAGAGCACCGATGACATTGGCAGCGTGACGTTTATCGCAGGTAAAATCATGTAAAAATGATATGAAACAATCGAAATGCACATTAGAAAATAGAGGGTGGACATAGTATAATAAAAAAGAGAAAATATGAGAGGAAAAAAATTATAGAAAATGACCAAAATGTGAAGGGGCAAAACAAAAATATAAGGAGGTATCCGAGATGAAAAGAAAGATGCAGAGATTTGTGACTGTGTCCACTGCGGCGGCGCTGTCTCTGGCCATGGCGGTGCCTGGAAGCGCGGCGTATCAGCCGGAGCAGAAGTTCCAGGACGTGAGCGGAGCGCATCCTACTACGAGGATGTGATGGACGCCAACTACTACGGCCTGATGGCGGGCGTGAGCGGGAAGACCTTCGATACGGAGAGCACCATCACCCGGGCCGTGGGTGACGATGCTGTACAAGATGGCGGGACAGCCAGCGGTGCAGAGCAAGGGACACCTTCACCGACGTGAAGACGGGCGACTGGTTTGCCCAGGCGGCCACCTGGGCGGTGGAGCAGGGGATCACGGCGGGCTACGAGGACGGAAGCTTCGGGTGTGAACCAGACCATCACCCGCCAGGAGATGGCGGTGATGGCGTCCAAGTTTGCGGCGCAGTATAAGGACGCGGTGGTCAGCGCCTCTATGAACCTGGCCGGTTACGCCGATGCCGGGAGCTGGACAGCTGGGCCAGCGAGGCCATGTCCTGGGCACTGTCCAGCGGTGTGGATGCAGGCGGTGGACGGCAAGCTGTCCCCCAAGAGCACGGTGAGCCGAGCCAACACGGCGGGTGTGGCGGTGCGGCTGTATGAGCTGGGCGGCGTGGATCTGGACACCATCACGGCGCTGGAGAAGGACTGACCCAGGCGGCCCAGCTGCCGCTGACCGGCTGGTTCACGAAGAACATCGATGTGGAGGGTGACCGCCAGGTGACGGTGTACATCTCCAAGGAGGCGTCCATCCGCTCCTACTTCACCGTGATCGCGGTGCCCAATGGCGTGGATACCCAGCAGTTCCTGGAGGACGAGGGGTGGATCGACCTGCTGGACCAGAAGGGCGAGGCCCTGTTCGTACTGGAGCCCGGCGCGGAGGGGGGGCAGCGCGGCGGAGGAGAAGGCCTACATGGACGCCGCCATTGCCTTCCTGAAGAGCGGCAACAACGAAGCCGGCATCAACGTGTTCTCCACCTTTGGAGAGTTTTATCTGGCAGGCTACGGCGAGGGTGCCGCCCCTGGAGGCATGGGCCGCTGAGAATCCCATCTTTGTCATCAGCCAGGCTTTTGTGGACGGCGAGAGTGCCGGGAGACGACTATCTGGCCAGCGTGAGCAGCAAAACGTATGACGGAAAGAGCTCCAACGGCGACATCACCGATGTGCTGGATAAGACCCTGAATCAGGTGGGCATTGCCGGGGAGATCGCCCCGAAGGACGTGCCTGTGCCCACCTGGCTGGCTGCCTATACACGGCAGCGACGCCCACTGGAAGACGGCAAACGACTGTGACGGCCGCAGCTGAGGGAGACACCTATTACCAGAAGCTGGATTCTGACGCCTATCAGACCGACTATGCCAACAGCCGTCTGAAGGAGGCCGCCGGGGCCGACCACGGCATCTCTCAGGTGAAGGTGACCGGCAGTGCCGATGTGAGCGCCGCAGAGCTGTACGCCTGGATGGCCCAGTACACCCGGTATGATACGACCTTCGCATATTCCAATGCCATCGCCCAGCGCCTGGACTACACCTCCGCCCGGGTGGCCGCCCAGAAGCAGGCCAAGGCCGGACAGGTGCAGAAGACCCTCAGTGACGGGACCCAGATCCTGGCCCAGGAGGATGTGGCCATTGACGGCCACGGCACCGTCCAGGTGGGCGTGATCGCCTTCAGCGACAACAGCGGAGATGGGTTGTGGGACCCCGGGAGTATATCATCTACGTGCCTGAGGGCTTCGAGGGCAAGGAACTGCCAGTGCTGATGATTTATCCCGGCAACACCCAGACCGACTCCATCTTCCTGGACTCCACTCTGTGGTGGCAGATCGCCGAGGACGAGGGATCGTGCTGGCCTTTGTGTGCGAGACCTATAATGCCAGTCCGTGCAGCGTGTCCCATGCCGACTCCGACAAGTTCTACCACTCCCTGATCACCATCCTGGAGGAGAAGATCGACGGCAGCTATGCAGACCTGGACTTCAACCGGATCTATGGTTCCGGCCAGTCTGCCGGTTCGGATGTGCTCCACCTCGTCCCGCCACACCGGATCCAGGGGCAGTCCCGCCGCCGCCGCGTCGATGGCGTGGCGGTAGGCTCCGGTGACGATGGCGGCGTAGTAGGCTGACTTGGCCCGCCCCTCGATCTTGAGGGAGTCCAGGCCGGCGTCCATCAGCTCGCCCACGTGGTCGATCATGCACATATCCCGGGAGTTCAGGATATAAGTCTCGCCGTTTTCCTCAAAGACCGGGAAGTACTCCCCGGGGCGCTTCTCCTCCATCAGGGCGTACTGATACCGGCACGGCTGGGCGCACTGGCCCCGGTTGGAGTCCCGGCCGGTCATATAGTTGGAGAGCAGGCACCGGCCGGAGTAGCTGACGCACATGGCGCCGTGGGCGAAGGCCTCCATCTCCAGCTCTGGGGGCGTCTTGGCCCGGATCTCCCGGATCTCGTCCAGGGAGAGCTCCCGGGCCAGGATCACCCGGCTGGCCCCCAGGTCGTGCCAGGCCCGGGCGGACTGGTAGTTGACGATGCTGGCCTGAGTGGAGATGTGGCACTGGACCCGGGGGGCGTACCGCTTGGCCAGGGAGAGCACCCCCACGTCGGCCAGGATGACCGCGTCCACCCCCACCTCGTTCAGATACTCCAGCCACTGGGGCAGCCGGGCCGCCTCGTCATTGCGGGGCATAGTGTTGCAGGTGACGTGGACCCGCACCCCGTGGCCGTGGCACAGGGCCACGGCGGCTTTCAGCTCCTCCGGGGTGAAGTTGCCGGCGAAGGAGCGCATCCCGAAGGCGCTGCCCGCCAGATAGACCGCGTCGGCCCCATAGGCCACCGCCATGTGCAGCCGCTCCATGTCCCCGGCGGGGGCGAGCAGCTCGATATTCTTTCGTTCCAAGTCGTATTCCTCCTGAAATAGGGCCCCGGAGATGCTCCGGAGCCCTTCTGCGTGTGTGGGTCAGCTGTTGCTGTACATGGCCTGGGTGGACATGAAGTTCTGCATTTCCCGGTAAGTGTTGAAGAAGTGGTGGCGGTCGTCGTCTCCCAGCACATAGTAGTAGTACGAGGTGCTGCTGGGGTTGATGGCCGCCAGGATGGACTCGATCCCCGGATTGGCGATGGGGCCGGGAGGCAGCCCCGGGTAGAGGTAGGTGTTATAGGGGGAGTCGATGGACTTGTCCGCCTCGGTGGGCACCTTGCCCCCGTTGAGGTAGGCCAGAGTGGCGTCGATCTGAAGGTAGCCGTTGGTGCCGGCGGAGGAACCGGGGTTGTTCAGCCGGTTGTAGATGACCGAGGCGATGTCTGCCCGGTCAGCGCCGTCGGTCTCCTTCTCGATGAGGGAGGCCACGGTGAGCACCTCGTGGATGGTGCGCCCGCTGTCGGCGATCTGCTGGCGCAGTTCCTCGGTGAGCTTGGCGTCAAACCGGACCAGCATCTTGTTGATGACGTACAGGGGATTCTGGGGGGTGGTGAATTCATAGGTGTCCGGGTACAGATAGCCCTCCAGCCGGTGGTAGTCGCCCAGGGGCAGGTCCTGGAGGAAGGAGAAGGCGTAGTCGTGGTTGGCGGCCTCATCCTCCAGCTTGGCCGTGTCCGACACCACGCTCTTTTCCTTCAACAGGGCGAAGATCTGGTCGATGGAGTAGCCCTCCGGGATGGTGACCTTGACGGTGGCCTTGGTGGCCGAGTTGGCGCTCATGCCGGAGATCAGGGCACGGTAGTCCATATCGGAGTTCAGGGTGAAGGTCCCGGCCACGATCTTGTCCCGGCCGCCGGTGAAGGCGGCGAAGAGCTTGAACAGGCTTTTGTATTCGATCAGGTCGTTCTCCTTCAGCATGGTGACCACGTCGCCGAAGCTGTCCTCCTCCCGGATGGTGATGGTGGCCGTCTTTTCCGGCTTGTTCAGGGCCAGAACGTCGTTGGCCGCCACCCAGCCGATGCAGGCCAGCAGGGCGGAGATCCCGATGACAAAGATCACATAGAGCAGGGCGAAGCTGGCCCCGCCGTTCCGGCGGCGGGCCGGAGCGGGACGGGACTGGGTGGAGCGGGTCCGGGGGGCGGAGCGCTCCCGCCGCTCCGGCTCGCGGGGAGATCTGCGGTGTTCCTGTGCCATAGAGTCAGCTCCTAACAGAGAAAAATTTTCCGTCCAGGCGGAACCGGGGACAGGGGTTCGCCATAGACTGTACCAGAACGCGCGGGAGAGGCTCCCGGCGCTGCAAGTGAGGTGAAACGAAAATGTGTTGCGGAAACAATGGTTGGGGCGGTAACAGCTGCCTGTGGATCATCCTGCTGATCATCATCCTGTGCTGCTGCTGTGGGAACAGCTGGGGCGGCAGCGGCTGTGGCTGCGGGAACAACTGCGGCTGCGGGAACAACTGCGGCGGCTGCGGCTGTGACAATGGCTGCGGATGCTGAGGAGATCCTGAATGGACCGGCGGAGGGAGCGGGGGAGAGCCCCGCTCCCTCCGCGTTTCAGCGGAGAAAACGGCGGGTCTCCGTGAGAAGGAGGTCCACCCGGCAGTCGTGGTCCTCGGTCGGGACGCGGTCCTGGAGCACACAGTCCCGGCACAGCCCAACAGTGAAGCCGGAAAAGCCGGACAGCCAGCGGTCGTAGTATCCGCCGCCGAAGCCCAGGCGGAAGCCGCGGCGGTCATAGCACACGGCGGGGACCAGCGCCAGGTCGATGTCCGGCCGGGCGAGAAGGGGGGCGTCCGCTGGCGGCTCCAGGATCCCGAAGGACGCCGGGACCAGGGGGCGGTCCGGCTCATACAGCCGCACCTCCATCTGCCGGCCGGGCAGCATCCGGGGCAGACCCACCCGCTTGCCCCGGGCGGTGAGCGCCCGGATCAGGCGGCCGGTGTCAGGCTCCCGGCCCAGGATGCCCCAGAAGGCGAACAGGGTGGAGGCGGCCTCTGCCTGGGGGAGGGCGGAGAAGGCGGCGAACAGGGCGTCGTCGCCGCGGCGGACCGCCTCCGGGGACAGGCCCTCCAAAGTCAGGCGCACCTGGCGGCGCAGGGCGGCCTTGTCCTCAGCGACGGTAGTAGATGACGTCGTTGACAGCATGGGCAGCCTCCTTCCCCCGAAGGACCTCCACCAGCTTCAGGCCGAAATCAAAGGCGGAGCCGCAGGCGTGGCCGGTGACGAATTTCCCGTCCGCCACGGCCCGGGCCTCCGGGAGGACCTTCGCCTTGCCCAGCTGGTCATGCCGGGTGGGGTAGGAGGTGGCCTCCCGGCCATCCAGCAGGCCCCAACGCCCCAGCAGGATGGGGGCGGCGCACAGGGCGGCCAGCCAGACGCCCTTTTCAGCGGCCTCCTGGATCAGGGCGGAGACCCGGCCGTCGGCCCACAGGGCCTCCACGCCCCCCAGGCCGCCGGGGAGGACCAGCATCTCAGCGTTGGACAGGTCTATCTGGGACAGCTCCAGGTCGGCGCACAGGGTGATCCCGTGGGAGCCGGAGACGGTGGGACCGGAGAGGGAGACCAGGGCGGTCTCCAGGCCGGCCTGCCGGAGCAGGTCGGTGGGGACAACGGCCTCCGACTCCTCAAAGCCGGGGGCAAGCAGAACATAGACCATAGGGAAGACCTCCTTGAAAGCGTTAGATTGATGGGACCCGGGCCGGGGAGGGGTCACAGAAGGGGACTCGCCAGGGACCAGATCTCCTCATGAATGGACTGGATGGAGCGCAGACGGCCCTCCTCATCCACGCAGCGGACCACCCGCCAGTTCAGAAGCTGGGCGGCCTGGAGGGCGCAGGAGCGGCAGGCGGCCAGATAGCCGGTGTCCAGCTCATGGATGTCGGCCTGGGTGTGGGTGTCGCTCTCCCGCTGGCGGAGCAGGGAGACGGCGCGGTCGGTGGGCATATCCAGGTATAGGACCAGATCGGGGCGGGGGAGACCCAGTTTATTATGCTCAAAATCGTCCAGCCAGCGCAGAAAAGCGTCCCGCTCCTCCGGAGCGCACTTGACCGCCTGGTGGACGGCGTTGGATGTGGTGTAGCGGTCGGTGAGGACCAGCCCGCCGGACTGGTAAAATTCCCCCCACACTTTTTTTAAAGAGGCATACCGGTCCACCGCGTAGAAGGCGGAGGCGGCGT
>VOFE01001592.1_pt1 | contig 28000 bp, 54 predicted proteins | sample 5384071 | NCBI WGS metagenome assembly VOFE01 (sample SAMN12384724, study PRJNA508395) | human gut metagenome | isolation source: healthy gut D | host: Homo sapiens
CGAAGAGACTGCGGGCCGCCGCGCTGAGCCTCTCCGGCGGAGAGCAGCAGCGTGGCTATCGCCCGCGCCTTGTCCCACGAGCGGATCTTCTGCTGGCCTTTCGACGAGCCCAGCGGAAACCTGGACCGCGACAGAGAAGGACGATGAAGATATCGATTCTTGGCCCACCAGAACAAGTATGCGGATCGTTGTGACCTATCGCAGAAGGTCAATAGCTGCGCGGGCGAAATCTGGGGCTCAACAAGGGCGGCGGCCTTGTCTATATGTGACGGAGGCCGGATGACGGAAAAGAAACGGCGTGCGCATTGGCATCGCCTGCCTTGTCCTGGGCCCAGCATTCAGTCGGGTTCGACTTCTGCGAGGAGCACCTGACTGTGCCTAAAAAAGGCGGCGGCCATCTGCTTGAATGTATCGGTATCGGTAAGGAGGGCGTAATGAAAGTCAAAGAAAAACACGGCCCCACGGCGGCCGAAAAGGGTATCCGCCTCTGGATACAGATCATCTTCGCCGCGCTGACCAACGGCTATGTAAATGGGTTCCTCCAATCGAAAATCTACACCGGCCCCACGAAGGCTATCTGTGTACCGGGCCTGAACTGCTACTCCTGCCCTGGTGCACTGGGGTCCTGCCCCATCGGTTCCCTTCAGGCCGTCATCGGCAGCCGGAACTATCAGTTCTCCTTTACGTCATCGGCATCCTGGTGGCGGTGGGCGCGTTCTGTGGGCGGTTCGTTTGCGGGTTCCTCTGTCCCTTCGGGTTGGTACAGGACTTGCTTCATAAAATCCCACGTGCCGAAGCTCAAAAAGCTGCCGGGAGAAAAGTACTTAAAGTATCTCAAATATGTCGTCCTGACGGTGTTCGTCCTGATGCTGCCCATGTTTGTAAACATCATCGGCCAGGAGATCCCTGGTTCTGTAAGTGGATCTGTCCTTCTGGCACGCTGCTGGGCGGCATCCCCCTGGTGGCGGGGGAACCCCGATCTGCAGGCTGCCATTGGTTGGCTGTTTGATTGGAAGGTTTTCCTGCTGCTGTCTATAGTGGTGCTTTCCATGTTCACCTACCGGCCCTTCTGCAAGTTTCTCTGTCCCCTGGGGGCAATTTACGGCATATTCAATCCCATCTCCCTTTACCACTTGCGTCTAGACGAGGACAATGCGTCAACTGCGGTCTCTGTGAAAAGACCTGCAAAATGGGCATTGATCCCCGGAAGACGCCCAACAGCCCCTGAATGCATCCGCTGCGGCGACTGCGTCCGGGCCTGCCCCACAGGGGCCCTCTCCAAGGGCTTTCGGCACAGGTAAACAAACGGCGGCGCCCGCCTGTACGGGTTCCTGCGCCTCCTGCTCCAAGACCTGCGCCGGAAGCTCCGGCTTAAAAGAAAATAGACATTCTGACAAAGGAAAGGAAACAAACAAATGAAAAAAGCTAATGACCTTACTTCTGGCACTGGGCCTGACCGCCTCTCTCTGGCTGCCTGCGGCCCCACGAGTACATCCAACCCCAGCTCCACAACCTCTCAGCTCTGCGTCCGCGTCCAACGATAGCGAGCCCCCTCTCTGGACGACATCGTACAGCAGGACCCCGTTTCCGACGAGGAGCAGGCGCTGATGGAGCGCAGCGTCCGCTTTACGTCAGACAAACTGCTCAGCTATGATACATGGAAAAAGGTGATGGCGCTTCCCGGTGTGGAGGTCAGAACCACATCTCGGGATATCTCGACGATGTGACGCTGGGCGATGAGAAAGACCTGCGTCTCAGCGGTGAGCCGGAGCTGGAGGAGGATGGCTTGTTCGTCACCTACAAGCCTCACCGAGGGCAAGGTCCTGGCGGACGGTTCCACCGGCGGCTGTGTGATCCCCGCGTCCATGGCTCAGAAGATGGGCAAAAAAAGTGGGCGACAAGGTGACGCTGGATACCCCTCTGGGCAAGGCAGAATATGAAATCACCGGCCTATACGGCTACAGTGAAAAAGGCGAGGTGGGCGGTCTCACTGAGGAGAACGCGCCGCTGTTCGAGATTTTTGTCACCCCCGAGGACATAGCCAAGCTGACCGGCGAGACCACGGACGGCTATTTTCTCGGCGGAAACGTCACCTTCGCCACCCCGGAGGAGGCAAAAAGCTTTGTGGAAGAGGCCAACAAGATTTTGAAGGACTCTGGCGATAAGGCGATGCTGGCCAGCGATTCCTCCGCCGAAATGTACTACGCGGACGGCGACGAGATGTTCACCAGTGTAGCGCTGGAAGGTACCGGTCTGGACGGCAGTGCCCCTGCCGGAGGACCTGCTGGCAAAGAACGGGGTGACGATGGTGAACGTCTGGGCGACCTTCTGCAACCCCTGCCTGGCGGAGATGCCTCACCTGGAAGAGCTGAACAATGAATTTGCTAAGGCCGGGAAAAACTTCAAGGTCGTGGGTGTCGTGGCGGATGTGTTAAACGAAAAGGGGGAAACGAACGAGGAGCTGTTAAAGCTGGCAAACGAGATCGTGGCCAAGACCGGCGTGACTTACCCCAACATCCTCCCCGGCGACACGCTCCGGTCCGACACCCTGGCGAATGTAACCGCCTTCCCCACCAGTTTCTTCCTCAACGACAAGGGGAGGTGCTCAAACCGCCATGGGGCCACCACCAAGGATGATTGGGCCAAAACCGTGAATGAGCTTTTGAGGATTTGAAGTAAGCAACCAGCAAACAATTTAGTTCCCTCACAATTTGAGAAAATTTCTGCTCCTTGTATTCTGTTTTTAACTTTCTATCATTTTGAATGGAAATTTCGCTGATGCTTTCAGCTGCGTTTAATTTGTCAAAGGCTGTCGTCTCCAATTGCCTGAAAAGTCATTCTTTCAGTTCAGCCTCCCTATTGGGAGGCTGGCACTTGTAAATCTGCCTTCCGTGTTCGCGTTTCACACAAGCCAGACGGCGGCTGTCAAACGGAAAATGCATCGACGGTTGGCGCCACGCATACTAAAAGGCGCTCAGTACGTACACCCCCTGTGCCGGTTCCAGGAAAGCGGCGGCTTTGATGGGAAAGAAGCATTTTATGTTCACAAAATTCCTCATTTGTCAAGCAAATACGAAAAAAAAAAATTAAATTTTGTTAATTTTCGTTTTGGAAGAAAAACGAGTTATAATGAAAGCGCAAGAGAGAAAACACCGGACGTCCCGCGGAAGGGCGCCGGTGCTTTCGCCGTTTTAGGGGACTTTTTGCGGAAAAAGGAGGCGGGAATCCATGCAATGAGCGGGAAAAGCAGGCTCGCGGAAGCGCTGGTGGACTGGATGAATCAGGCGGAGGAGCGGGGCGTGTACCTGGAATACCGGTTCTCGGGGCCGCGCCCATGCTTCTGCGAAGCGGACGGAAAGCTGCTGGGGGAGATTGGAAGCGTGGTGAGCGCCATGCTGGGAGGCCTGCGGAAAGCTGCCGGAAGCGGAGCGTTGGATGAGCCTGGAGCTGGACCAGGACACGGAGGGCCTGCATCTATCCTGCGCGGCTTCGGGAAGCTGTGAAGTGGAGCCGGGGAAATCAATTCCTCGGGGCTGCGGGCGGTGTTTCGCCGGGACGAAGACGGGACGCGGCTGGAGCTGAGACGAAGGCCGAAGGAACAACAGGGAAAGACAGTCAAGGGGTACCCTTGCGTTGTTGGAAAGAGAATTCTTTCCAACACAATCACCTCTGGCTGGACAAACAGGAGGAGAGAACAAAACCAAAGGAGGAAACGACATGAAACAGATGGGAAGAAAGCTGATGGGTCTGGCCATGAGCCTGGTGTTGCTGGCAGTGCTGCTGCCGGGGACGGCAAAGGCAGAGAGCGTACTCGCCAACGGGCCCGGCGCGGGGCTGGATTTGACTAAAGAGACGGGAAACAAGACATACCTATGGAACAGGTACGGCGGAGTGGGTTTACAGCAGCGACCCAAGTATTAACACCCCCACACCTCACCCTCAGCGGGGACGGGGAAATAATCAACGCGACAGAGGGATTCGGCATTTTTCCTTCCCGCGGGCAGCAAGCTGGTGGTGGCGGAAAACGCCCACTGGACGGTGAAGGGAGCAGACGGGCATCAGCCGGTTACGACGGTATCCGTGTCAACGGAGACTTGACACTGGAGGTAAAAGGAAACGCTTCCTGGATACCGCCGGAGGACTTGCAGTAACACATATACGGGCGGACACGGCCTTTATGCAGGTGGCGAATCACCGCGGAGGTGGAGGAAACCGGCAGTCTCACCGCCACAGGAGGATAGCCAGAAGTTCGGCGGCACTGGAATCGCGTGCGATTTGCTCCATCTGGCTAACAACGGGACGGTAAAAGCAAGCGCTGGGGAAAGCTAACGGCGCATACCCAGTATAGGGGGCTTAAGTCTTATTCCGGCGATGGAGTTTCCACCATCTCCGGCACGGGCCGCCTGCTCTGTATGGGGCTTACTGGGATTACCGTGCAAAAAAGGTAAGGCGGCCTCGCCGGCGCCCTTGAAATCACAAGTGGAACCGTGATCGCGGTGGGGCAGTCAAGTTACGGCGTCGAAACGCTCACCGGCACAGTAACGGTGAAATCCGGCGCGTCCTCACCGCCGTGGGAGCCCAGAACGGCATTGAAGGCTCCGTATTGGGCGATGGCACGGTGTTTCAGCTTACGCCGCGCCGGGCCCGGAGGATATTGTGACCGAGGACAAGAGCACCGGGCTGGATTTGAGGGGCGTGGCGAAACCACACTGTACACCAACGTGGGCGGCGGCACGGCGCTGTGGGAATACAGCGGCGACCCGGGTACAACGCCCCACACCCTCACCCTCAAGGGGACGGGGTCGATTATGGCGGCGGAGAGAGCGTATGGCATTGCTCCTTCCCGCGGGCAGCAAGCTGGTGGTAGCGGAAGGCGCCCACTGGACGGTCAAGGGAGGGCAGATATACGACGGTATTTATAGTCAGGGGAGACCTGTCCCTGCAGGTAAAGGAAAACGCTTCCCTGGATACCGCCGGAGGGGCGTTTACCGGCACAGGTATACACGGGAGCGGGCCTTCATGTGGTCGGCGGCGCTCACCGCGAAGGTGGAGGAAACCGGCAGCCTTATAGCCACAGGAGGGACAATCTGGGGGAAATGGCGATGGAGGCTATGGAATCTTGTGCCATTTGCTCTCCCTTACCAACGACGGACGGTAAAAGCAAGCGGCGGGAAAACTGGCGGTGTATTCCAGTTCGGGGATTCGGTCTATTTCCGGCGAGAATGTTTCCACCATCTCCGGCACGGGCCGCCTGCTCTGCATGGGGAGTACTGGAATTACCGTGTATAAACCAACAACAGCGCCGACGGTTCCTCAAAATAGAGGACGGGACCGTGGTTGCGGTGGGGCAGTCCCATTGTGGCGTCGATACGGGCGACAGCGGCACGGTGAAGGTAGAATCTGGCGCGTCGCTGGCCGCCGTGGGAGCCCGGGATGGCATTGACGGCTCCGTATCGGGGGGCGGCACGGTGTTTCTTTACCGCCGCGCTGGGCGCGGATTTCGGCCCGGAGGACGTCGTGACCGACTGGCAGGACAACAAGCTCGACCTGACAAGTGTGACGAAACCACGCTGTACACCGATGAGGGGCGGCATGGCGCGGTGGAGCCCGGTCAAACGTCCAACCTGCTGACCCTGAACGGGGCGGTACTCGGTGGCGGCTACGGCAGCGGACTGTTCCTGCCCGCAGGGGAGAACGAAACGCCCTCGTGGGGAAAAAATAGCATGGAGTGCGGCATCACCCTGGCGGAGGGGAAGCAGAATTCTTTGACTCTTTCCGGCTCCGGCAGCTTGAAGCTTATAAAAATGACGCCGGAGAGCACACACGTAAAGCCGCTTATCGGCACGGACGGCGTGAGAATTGCCGCGCCCGAGCCCGGCTGGTATGCCACGGCGGTGGCAGGCAGGTCCCATAGGGTATGGTGGCAGGGGCATCCCCGGCAGCGTGTTCCGGGAGGGAAACCGGAGGATATTACACCTCCGAAACAGTGACTCTATTTTGAGCTGAATTACCGTCAGAAAAGTGGAGGTCGGAGCCCTTCTGACCGTGGAAGGGGGCTTCGGTGGGGGGGTACACGCTGGGAGCCAGCGCCCCCATTGAGTATGAGGGCGGCAACCCCTACGTGACGTTTTCGGAAATGGGAGCTTGTTGAGGGGGGGACGGAACCATAAAAACCTGGGGCGTGAATCCACCAGCTTCACCATGGGAACGGAAAACGCGGTGGTAAAGGCGCTTGTGGACGAGGGCGGAGGCAGGCCCAAGCCCGGCCCCACGCTGGAAACAGGGAGCACCGGGTATACCTGCACGGATACGAAGACGGAACGCTTCGCCCCAACGGGACCTTGACCCGGAGGAGGCCGCCATGATCTTATAACCTGCTGGACGAGGCCAGCAGGGAAAAGTACGAAACAGAGGAATGCCCGTTTTCGGATTTGAGAGCGGGGAGCTGGTCTTTAAGGCCGTGTGCACCCTGGCAAACGCAGGGTTGCTGAAAGGGATTCCGGCGGGCTTGCCGTCCCGGAGACCCGGTGACGAGAGCGGAATATGTCACCATCCTCACCCGGTTCGAGCTGGGGGACGTATGAGGGGAAGACCTGTTCCGGACATTGGGAAGCACTGGGCACATGGGAATATCAACTACGCCGCGTCCAAGGGATGGATCGAAGGGTATGAGGATGGGGACGTTCCGGCCCGATGAAAAGATCACCCGTGCCGAGGCAGCAGCGGTGCTGGAACCGTGCGTTGCTGCGCCTGCCGGAGTCGGAGGACGACCTGCTGCCGGGAAGAAAGGTGTTCCCGGACAATATGGATCCAAAGCAGTGGTATTACCTGATTCTGGAGGAGGCCGCCAATCCCCACGAATACCAGCGCAAGCGCGACGGCATCCACGAAAGCTGGACAGAGCTCAAGTAAACTATTGATCGAAAATTTTTATTTGAAAGGAGAGACGCAGTCTCTCCTTTGAAAGGAGAGACGCAGTCTCTCCTTTCAATCCTCCCCCGATTGCCAAAAAACAAGGAGGAACGTTGTGATGAAGCGAAGAATAGAAAAGTTGATTGCACTGATGCTGAGTGTCGTGATGCTGGCCGGCGCGCTGCCCGTGTCCGTGTGGCAGAGCAGACGTCCGTTTCGATAAGGAATGGACGTGACGAACGCGGGGAGATCCTGATAAAATCGCAGTGGGCGGGCTCATTTTGGGACAAGGCCAGCCCTTATGCCAAGACCGATGAACAGGGGGCGGATCGTTGCGGGGGACGTGGAGAATCACACGATCCATTGGGATGCCGATACCGGCACCCTGACGCTTCTTGAGCTGCCATAAGCGCGTCCGATTTTCCGGCCCGGCGCTGATTTCCGCGCACAGGTCGGAATTGACGGTCGCGCTCAGCGGAACGAATACCATATCGGCCGACCGCAAGGGCAACGCAGACTTTTTCGCCCTTCAGAACACCGGCGGAATTCCATAAAAGATGGGGAAGGCGGCGCGGGCTCGCTGGATATTGAACACCCATGAAGCGGGTCTGTTCAATGAGACCCTGGGAGGGATTGCCCTGACCGGCAGTTTCCAAAATGCTTCCACGATTCGGATTCAAATTTCCCAGAAGGCGGACAGTGCCTCCTTTTATGGATATCTTTACGGAATCAAAGCGGACGGGCCCCGGTTTGTCAACAGCGGGACGCTGGAAATCGGCCTGTATAATGACAATTTAGACACCGATTACAATTTGTCGTGACCGGCATCGGGACGGACACCTGGGCGGGCATGGGTGAGCTGCAGAACAGCGGGCGGATTACCGTGACCGGCAGAACCACAAACGGCAATATTTTTGGGCTGTTTTTCCGAGGGTTTGGGCCCGGCCGCTGGGAAAACCAGAAGGGCGGTACGCTGGAGGCGGAGGTTTCCGCGTATGGCGGAAACGTGACGGGCTTTCATGAGGGTACTTACAAATACTCCAATTTTGCCTGCGGGTTTATATGGCCGGCGATGCCGGAGAATCGCGGGAATTCTTGAACAATGGAGTGGTGACGGCCTCCGCGGAAAATACGGCGGAGAATTTCGATTCCGAGCAGGCCATGGGGATTTTGCTGGAAGGCCCGGGCGGGGAAGCCTGGTCAATAACGGAACCATGACCGCTAAGGGGCTTGAGAGCAGCCACTCCTGCGGGATTGATCTGTTAAGCTATGGCGGCAGCGATTTGAACTTGACAAACCGGGGAAAGCTCGACGTTCTCGCCACCACCCGCGGACAGGTTTTGATGGGGGCGCTTCCCATCGGTCGCCCTCGGAATCTGTCTCGATTTATACAACGAAGAGGGAGCCCAGCACCAAACCGCACTGGTTCTGGAAAAACGGCAGCACCCTGACCGCTTCCGCCATGGCCTCCGACTGGGTGGAGGAAGCGGAACGGGAACAGGTTACCGCCCGGGATTGCCAGGCAATCCTGTGTCAAAAAAGTCTACGAAAAAACGAATCCGGGCTATCAGGAACCGCCCCAGGAAATCGTTTTGGGTGATAAACTGACCATCCAGGAAGGCGGCAAGCCCTTTGCCCTGCTCTTAGAGGAGCTGGTGCCGGACGAGTTTTTTGGGTCTATATCAATACCATTGGCATTGATGAATCGGAGGGCCGGCCCAAACGGTTAAAATCGTTCCCGCATCCTCCCAGCCGAGCCAGGCGGAACCTACAACGGAGAAAAGCGGGATGGAACAACATCCAAACCCAGCTGGATGGCACGGCGGACGGCGAAACCGTCACGGTGGAAATGAACGGAACCACGCAGCTTCCCGGCAGGATATTGGAGACGATTGCCGGAACGGGCGTGACGCTGAACTCCCATATGAACGGCGCCGTCTGGAGCATCAAGGGCAGGGAAGTCCCCGCCGGGGTTCTTTTTCAGACCTGGACATGGGGATCAGCTGCAACGGCACGTCGATTCCCGCTGCGCTTCTTCGCGCAATGGCCGGGGAGCAGGAAACCATGCAGCTGGAGTTGGCTCATGACGGCGCGTTCGGCTTCCCGCTGACCTCCGGCTGGAAACCGGAACGGAAAACGCCGGCCTTTGGGCGGACCTCTACGAGTATCAGGAAGCTGTGGAAAGCCTGCTTTACCTATCCTCCGCCCGCATCGGCGGGGACGGCAGGGCGGAGCTGCCGTTCCGGCACGCTTCCAGCTACACGGTCGTCATCGGGAAAATCCATTTGACGATGTAAAGCCTGGGGACTGGTTTTACAGCGCCGGGCGGTTCGCCCATCATAGAAACTTATTTTTGGAACCTCTGAGACCACGTTCAGTCCCGGAACAAACCATGACCCGGGGAATGCTGGCCGCGGTGTTGTGGCGGATGGCTGGCGAGCCGGAACCGCCGGAAAACCGGGACGATCCGTTTGTGGATGTGGACGCGGAGCAGTATTATGCGTCCGCCGTTTATTGGGCACGGAAAACGGTATCCTGTACGGCGTCGGCCAGAACCGATTCGCGCCGGAGGAGCCTGTGACCCGGGAACAGCTGGCCACATGGTGCTGTACCGCTATGCGGGCAGCCCGGAAACCGCCGGAGAGCTGGAAGGCTTTGCGGATGCGGGCAAAGTGTCCTCCTATGCCCGGGAATGCGGTGGAATGGGCAGTGGAACGGAAGATCCTTGCCGGCAAGGGCAACGGCGTTCTCGACCCGCGGGGCAGCGCCACCCGTGCCGAGGTGGCGGCAGTGCTGATGCGCTATGAAATGAGCAGGGTTTTATTGTCTCCGCAATAAAATTGCAGCAAACGATATCTGAGTTTGCATCTCAAGATACGAAAAAGCCCCCTGTGTAGGAAATATTAAGTATTAAGCGGAGTGGCGCAGCGTCAGCGGCGCCACTTCCGTCTTTAGCTGATACGCTTGTGGTTATAGAAGTAGAGATAGCGGTCAATCATTTCATTTGCTTCTGCGAAAGTCTTTGGTTTGAAACGATAGATACATTCTGATTTCAGAATTGAGAAGAAGTTTACCGCCTTCATGTTTTCATCAGCAAAATTACCGCCGCTATCCCATAATGCGGATAAAATTTGCTCTTTTTATGCCTAGTTCTGCATTTTCAAAAATAAAATTTTTTTATCTTTGTAAATCGATGACAGATTTTGATTTTTTTACAGCGTTTAAAGAGTATTAGTCATTGTGGTTTTCTTTTTATTGGTACATTTGAGTTGTAAATCCGGAGGGAAGATTTTATGTCAATAAAGGATGTTGCCTTCGTGGCGGTTATTCTGGGCGTTTTTGGGTATCCTGATTCTGGCAATGCTGATTTCACTGGGATACTTCGTCCTTTATAAAAGACTGATGAAGGGGCAGAAAAAAATTGACGCTCAGGCGGACCGCCTTACAGATGCTGCTGATTGCTTGCGTCTTTATCGTATTGGCGCTACGCTGCTTCTGCGCACGGCTTCCGGTTCGGGGAAGGACAGACCTGCAGCCGTTTAGTCAATATCGTTCTGCCTGGTACAATTTTTCATATCCGGAATGGCGGAATATTGTTCTGAACATAGCCATGTTTATTCCCTTCGGCGTTTTGATTCCCGTTCTTTAGCCCAAATTGAGAGCGGTCTGGAAGATAACAGCGATTTGCCTTGTGGGGACGCTGTTGATTGACACCACGCAGCTTATCACCCATAGAGGTATTTTTGCGGTGGATGACATCCTTCATAATGTCCTCGGAGGGGTAATTGGGTACGGGTTATTTTATTTTGTGTTTTTGCTTATGGGGAAACGGTTTCAGGCGGGACGGCTTATTGCGGCGCTTCTCCCGCTGCTGGTTACCATCGTCCTTCAGCGGGATCTATGCGTACTACCAGGGAAAGGAATACGGAATCGTCACGGAGACTTATATCAACAGGATTGATATGAAAAAATATCTCTCTGTCGAATGAAGCAGAGCTTTCTGATGAGCCCGCCGAGGCGCTCCTGTATCAAACCTCGGGGATGGCCAGCCAGGAACAAATACATGCTTTCGCAGATGGATTCTTTTCCGCGATAGGCGCGGCGCCGGATGAGTCTGACCCAGAAGCATGACAGAGGCACATACTTCTATGCAAATTCTCCTGCTGGAGATGAGCTGTGCCTGGGGTTCGCACTTTTGCAATGACCTATACCTACGAGGATTTTTCAGCTTTCCAGCACGAGAAAGCAATGCCCGGTGAAGGGAAATACGAAAGCAGCTGGATGAGCTGGGAATACAGGTTCCTGAAACTGCCGAATTCTCACAGGAAAAGAAATCTCGCAATCGTTTCGATGCCGTGCCTGACCCGAAAGGCTCTTTGTCCATGTGGGGGTATCTGAATGTGAATCTTACGATGACGGAACAATCAAATACGTTGAAAACAATATTGTCCGATGTTATCCCCTGAAGCCGGCAACAATTATCAGCGAACAGGCCGCCTATGAGAAAATTGCAAAGGGCATGTTTCGCTGCGGCTCCCAGCTTCCTGTTGCCGCGCTGCATGTAAAGGCTGTGGGACTTACCCTATTGCATGGACACAAAGGGCTTCTTGCAGCCCGCCTACTGCTTTCAGACAGAGATAGACGGACAGGAGCAGAAGCTTGTCATTCCTGCAATGTAATTGTTTTTCTACAAATTCACGTTCTTTTGTTTGCAATATTGAAAATAACGCTTTGTAACTGTCTCTGCAAAGAAACGCATCTACGATTCCTCCTACCGTGCGTTGTAGTGCGTTTCTGCCTCAAGTCCATTTTGTAACCAAATTTGTGCCGATGTGATTCCGGCAGAATGGAGATTAATATGGAATATCCTTATCAACACAAAACCTCGTTTTATAAGGAAGGTCGGCTGGGGTATTCAGAGAAAGCGGTTCAGCTTATAACAGACCTTGTCCCCTCCCTTCATTCTGTAATTGCCGATATCGGTTCCGAACGGGAATCTTCTCTTCTGCGCTTTTGGAGAAGGGCTATATCGTTTACGGTGTGGAACCCAATTCGAACTCCAGAAAAAGGCGAAATCATATCTTTGTCAATACAAAAAGGTTTTTTTCCTGTTGATGCATTTGCAGAGAACACCGCTTTGCCAGACTGCAGTATGGATGCCATAACAGTAGCCTCCGCTTTTCATTGGTTGAAAGCTTCTCCGTTTTTATACGAGTGCCGCCGCATTTTAAAACCTGAAGCCTATGTTTTTTCTTCTCTATAACGTCAGGCAGACCGATGATATGTTCAGCCAAAAGCAGGCGTGTATCTGCAAGCGGTATTGCCCTGGTTTTTTCAGTTTTTTCCCACGGAGCGGAGAAAGCCAAACAGCGTTGCTCCGCATTCTTTGTCAACGGCTATGAGGAAAGGCTTTACTCCCACAATTTGGTATATACTGAAGAACAATTTCTATCTCGGTGTATGTCCTCCTCATATTCACTCAACCAAACTCAAAAAGATTATATTCTATACAAACAGGAACTGGAAAACCTGATTGCAGAATATTCCAAGGAGAACCTGATTACTATCCATAACCAGACTGCCGTTTGGTCCCGAAAGGCAAAATAGGATATCCACGATCCGGCCCGGACTTCTTGCTCCAGTGGTGTTTTTATGGGGAAGATCAATATCCTGACTTATCTCTTTTCCATAAGCTGTCAGATGCGCTCCCCCTTAAAATCCCACCACGTTGTGGGCGGTGTACGGTTCTTCCAGGTAGCGGGTCTCTTCCTCGGTCAATTTCACATTGTCCAGCCCAATCACGGCCTCTTCCAAATGGTTCAGCTTGGTAGCCCCCAAAATCGGCGCGGTGACGGCGGGCTTGCTCAGCAGCCACGCCAGGGAAATCTGAATCATCGGCACGCCCCGTTTTCCGGCCAGCTCCTCCACCCGGCGGATAATCTCCAAATCGGACTGATCCTCCAACGGGAAAACGCTTACCCACCGCCTCGTTGTCGTAGCGCCGGGTGACTGTACCGGGCTTGCGGACCAGCCGGCCCTTGGCGTTGGGGGCTCCAGGGGTAAGGCCCACGCCCATGTCCCGGCAGAGGGGAATCATGTCCCGCTCCTCCTCCCGGTAGATGAGGTTATAGAGGTTCTGCATGGTGACAAACTTTGTCCATCCGTGCTTCTCCGCCGCATGCTGCGCCTTTGCAAACTGCCACGCGCCCATGCTGGACGCCCCCAGGTACAGCACCTTGCCGGACTTCACCACATCGTTAAGGGCGTCCATGGTCTCCTCAATGGGGGTATCGGGGTCCCAGCGGTGAATGGTATACAGGTCGATATAATCTGTGCCCAGCCGCTTCAGGCTCTGGTCCACCTCATACAGGATTTCTTTCCGGGACAGCCCCCGGCAGTTGCGGCCCTCTCCCGTGGGAAAGTGGACCTTTGTGGCCAGCACGATCTCGTTCCGGTTGGCCATATCTTTCAGCGCCCGGCCCACAAATTCCTCGCTGGTCCCCGCCGAGTACACATTGGCAGTGTCAAAATAGTTGATTCCCAGCTCCAAGGCCCGCTTGATGACCGCCCGGCTGCTCTGCTCGTCGATGGCCCAGCCCTTGCCGGTAATGCCCTTGCTGTTGTCGCCGAAGCTCATGCACCCCAAGCAGATTCGCGAGACCTCCGCGCCGGTGTTACCCAATCTTGTGTATTCCATCAAAAGCTCCTCCTTGCCGCGTCCCGCGGCCCTGTTTTATCGAATAATTTCCGGCTTGCTGATTCTCTTCGACGCGGCGTCTTTTCAATCCCATTTGATTTAAGGCTTCGTCAATTTTGGCGATTTCTCCGCCGTCAGCGCCACGTCCGCGGAAGCCAGGTTCTCTTTCATACGTTCCGGGCTGCGGGTGCCGGGAATGGGCACAATCAAGGCTTTTTCCGAATCATCCACGCAAGGCAGACCTGGGCCATCGTGGCGCCCTTTCCTCCGCCGTGGAGCGAATCAAATCCAGCGCCTGCTGGTAATAGCGGAAGCCCTCTTCGGAAAAACTGAAACTGTCCGGAGCGGTTGTCCTCCGGGTGGTCAAACTGGGGCCGCTCCTGATACCGGCCGGAGAGGAAGCCCTTTGCCAGGGGCGTGAACGCCACCAGGGTGACGCCCAGCTCTTCCAGCACGGGAAACAGCTTTTCCGTCTCCCGGTCAATCACGGAATACACGTTCTGCACCGCCGATACAGGGCAGACGGCATGGCGCGCCGCAGATAATCTTCCTCTACGCAGGAGATGCCCCCAAGCGCGTATTTTGCCCTCTTTTTCAGCTGGGCCATGGTCTCGGCCACCGTCTCCGGCTCTACCTTGGGGTCGACCCGGTGCTGGTAGTAGAGGTCGATGTAATCCGTTTGCAGCCGCTTTAAGCTGCCCTCCACAGACCTGCGAATGGTCTCCGGGCTGCTGTCCAGAAGCATCTGGTTCTCATCAAACCTCACACCGCACTTTGTGGCCAGCACAATTTTATCCCGAAAAGGTTTGATGCCCATTCCACGGCTTCCTCATTATAAGCGGTGCTACCGTCCGGATTGGTGCCGGTATAGCATTCGGCGGTGTCGAAAACGTGTAGCCCATGTCATACGCCGCCTGGATTTTTTCGCCGCCTCGGCCTTTTCCAGCGGCGTGCCAAAGGCGTGGCTGAGGCCCATGCAGCCTAAGCCCACGGGGGAAATGCTTCTGTCGGTATTGCCTAAAATCCTGTTGTTCATAGCGAATCTGCTCCTTTTCCAAATCAATTATGAATTGTTAACCGCTTTCCTTGCCCATTGGGCTATCTGCTCCCGGACTCGGCCGCCCGGCTGCCCAACACCGCCAGGCCCTCGCCCAAAACAGCCCCGGTGCAAAGCGCTTTCAGGTCCTGCTCACAACGGCCCAGACCGCTGCCCCTCGTGGGTCATTACGGGAAAACCCGTTTGCCGGTAAAATCCAGCCGCTCAATCTGGCTGAACACCGCGCAGGGAACGTCCCCACCAGCACGGCCCGCAAACGAACACGTTGCCGTATCCGTCCAGGCTCTTCCAATACCGTTTCAGCTGGGGCCGGGCGTTTTCCTGCAGCTCGGCCTTCGCCTCCGCGATACATTGGTCGTAGCCCACGGCATAGGACTTCACGGTCTCCAGCTCAAAGAGATCGCCGCCCACCGCCTGTTGGATGGCTTCTGCCACCCGCCCGTGTTGCCCTTTCCAGGCGGATGATGGAGCCGCCCGCGTAGTTTTCTCCTTGCGGGAGTAGTAGAGGATCAGGTTTTTCATCATAGGGCCTCCTTTTCAGCCGCAGACGGGCGCCGTCAAACCGTTTTGCCCATCTCGTATGCCTCGCCATCCAGTCCGTATCCGCGATGCTGCCCGGGGCATAGCACCCCGCCGCGTTGAGCACCCCGCCTCCTCCACGGACCGCAGGCACTTTAAAAGCCTCGGAAAGCGCCGTTGGCGGCTTCTGTGGTTTTCCTTTGCCCGGCCTCCGGCGCGGCGCTGACGGAGATGAAATAGGCTTTCTTCCCGCTGGACTGCCGCATGAACTGCTCTCCGGCGATAAATCGGTCCATGAATGTCTTAAGCTGCGCGCTGACCGTCATAAAATAAATGGGGGTCGCCAGCACGAACACGTCGGCTTGCTGCATTTTTTTTCAATCAACTCCGTCATATCGTCCTGCTGAACGCAGCCCTTGCCGGTCTTCACACAGGCCTCGCAGCCCTGGCAGAACCGGATGTTCTTTCCCGGAGAGAAATAAGCTCCACCTGGCCGCCAGCCTCCTCCGCGCCTTTGGCGAACGCTCTGCACAAAAAACCCGCTGTTGGCGTTTTCGACCGGGCTGATGAAAGAATCAACACTTTTTCATGTCGCCGCCTCCTTTTTTGATACGTTTATCCTACCAAATTCCCAGAGGCGGAATCAATTCGGATTTCCACAGGAAAGCATAAGTAAACTTATAGAAAAAACGCACCGGATTTTTACCGGTGCGTTCCCCAGAATCATTATGTTTCCGATTATGTTATTTTCGGCGTCTCGGGAAACTCTTTCCCCAGCAATTCTGCAAATTCCTCCACATAGTAACCTGAATTTTCCCTGGCTCCAAAAGGCGCAGTAATTGTGCAGAAGGGGCTTGCCGTTTCGCAGCAGCGGGACGCGGCGCAGGCGGCGGCAGGCCTGCTTCCACCGCCCCCTCCAGCAGCAGAAAGCCTTTTCCTCCCACCGCCAGCAATCTGCCCTCCTCCAGGCTTCCCACCGGGAGGAATTCCCCTGCAGCCCCACAATCTCCCGGTAGTAGGCCCGCTCGGTATCCCACTGCTCCGCCGAGCTTACGATGATACAGGGGAAATCTTTCAGCTCCTCTACCGCCACGGCTTCCCGCTGGGCAATGGGTGGCGGGCTACCAGCTCCGCCTGGTAGGGCCGTGCGGCTAGAATTTCGTTGTAATATCCCTCCGAAAAGGCCCGCCGCTGGTCGCTCAGCAGCAAGTCTGCTTGGCCGGACACCAGCAGTCCGTACTCCTCGTGACTGCCTGTGGTCAAGTGCAGCTCCACATTGGAATGGCGTTCCGAAAACGCCGCCACCGCCCGGTGAAATTCCGGCCCGCCATAGCTGCGCAGGCAGCCCAGCCGCAGGCGCGCCTTTCCGCCGCTCTCCATCTGGCGCATCTCCTGGCAAAGCCGTTCCCAATCCGCCGTAATGGAAAGGCTTTTCTGGTAAAATACCGCCGGGGTCAGCGAAAACCTGCGGCCCTCCCGGCGCAGCAGCGTCACCCCCACCTCTTCCTCCAGCGCCCGCACCTGCTGGCTGATGGCCGATTGTGAAATAAAGCATTCCTCCGCCGCTTTCGAAAAGCCCGATGGTACACCACGGATTGAAAGTATTTCAGCTGTTTGAGCATTCTTCCGCCTCCTTTGCCTGACCGCGCAAAAGCATCATGAATTGATAACCCCTGATTGGGTTTCAAAGAAAAGTCTATTATTTTATCATAAAGGATGCATCCATGATAAGTCAAGCCGTTCGGTTGTGGAAAGGAAATCTGGCAGAAGCAAACTGCGGCCTGCACTCTCCGGGATGCCGCCCTTGTGTATGGAACATGTTTTCGCCCGGTCAGCAAAATCCGCAAGAATCGGAGCTGCCTGCATAGCGGTATTTATCAAAAGCATCTGCCTTGAGACGGCGCAGCCTGCTGGAAAGGATTGAAAAATTACCGTCGATTCTCAGCCCCGTTTATGATAGAATAGAGAACAGAAAACCAGGGAAGCTGGAAGAGACGCAGGGAGGAATGCACCGTGCAGGACAATCTCGGGAACACGCCGGTTTATGAAGTGGGCAATGTGGCGGAATATATGGAATGCATAAGGCGGCATCACCTGAAGGATGTATTTCCAGAGGGGAGGACAGGGCCTATCCTCATTTGAGCGCTGCGGCGTTCCGGCGGAATTCCAGTCTGGACATTCGGAAAATGGTGGGCGCTTTTGAACGGCATATCGGGGAATTCCCCTTACTGAGATGCAGAGGAAACATTTCCTGGCCTTTTCCCAACACTACGGTCTGCCCACAAACCTGTTAGACTTCACGTCTTCTCCGCTGATTTCCTCTATTTTTCCTGTGGCGGTGAACCGGGAGACAACGGATATGTCTATTTCATCAAAAGGACCGGCTCATTGATATCTCTGAAAACCTGGAGCTGATAAACTCTGTGATTTTATCAAGATTCCTTTTGCCCCGGAAGAGCTGGAAGACCTTTTCAGAGGGATTACAGACGTGTTTTTGAAAGAAGAAGCTTATATATTTGAATTTCTGAGGAGATTGACAGGCTGACAGGCAGCTGTCCGGGAAACGAATCCATTCAGCTGGAGTCTTTACAAACTAAGGAAGAACCGGAACGCTTATTCCATTGATCAGCTGGACAAGCTGCTTGCTTCCCATGAAGAAACGGCTGAAATACCTGAAGGGGTATCAACCGGAAATCCTTTCCGGTGGGTTGGGGGTCGTATGGCCGTCTTTTGTACGGTTCCTATGGATTTTGATTTTTTTTGTGAGGCACGACGGCCCTTTTCCGTACCCTTTTATTTCACTTATGAACCTGCCAACATTACCAACCGTGTGTCCAACCAATCCTCTATCTTCCTTTATCAGCTTTATGGGATCAACGAAATCCGGCAGGAAATACAGCCGGATTTCAGGCTGAAGATCAGCAATAAGACGGAAATTCTGAAGAGCTGGATTGTCTCGGAATCAACGAGCAGTTTGTTTTTAACGATTACGATCACATTGCGTCTTACATCAAGAAAAAAAATATTTGAAGCTTTTCGGATGAAAGAGCGCAGACGCTTTTGAACTTGAAACGTATGAGCCGCTCCTGCCTTCGGGAAGAAGCGGAGGAAACGGATCAACAGCCATAATTTCTGTTCTGTCCATGTGCTGTAAAAGGAGCCTGACTATGTCAAAGATCATCGAGGTCACCGACCTGTCCCCTTCCCGGCCTGGAAGTTTATACGCGCCTGACGAAGCGCAGCTGCGCAGCCGTTTGGAACCGGAAAAAGGGGTTTTTATTGCCGAGAGCCCCAAGGTTATCGGTACCGCACTGGACGCCGGGCTTGAGCCGGTTTCGCTGTTGATGGAACGCAGGCACGTGGAGGGCCAGGCGCGGGGAATCATTGCCCGCTGCGGGGAGATTCCGGTCTGCCGCCGGCGGCAGCCTTCTGGAGGGCTTGACCGGTTACCGGCTGACCCGCGGCGTCCTGTGCGCCATGCGCCGGCCTCGGCCGCACGGCGTGGAGGAGGTGTGCGCCGGAAAACGGCGGATAGCTGTCCTGGAGAATATAGTGGACGCCACCAACATCGGCGCGATTTTCCGCTCTGCCGCTGCGCTGGGTATGGATGCAGTCCTGGTGACCCCCGGCTGCTGCGATCCGTTGAACAGGCGCGCCGTAAGGGTCAGCATGGGCGCTGTTTTCCAAGTGCCCTGGACCTGTATCGGCAGTGAATCCCCGGACTGGCCGCAGCCGGGAATTTTGAGCCTGCAAAGGCTGGGATTCAAGACCGCAGCGATGGCTTTAAGCGACGCTTCTGTCGGCATAGACGCGCCCCAGCTGCAGGAGGAAGAAAAGCTGGCGATTGTCTTGGGGGCAGAGGGGATGGTCTTGCCCCCGTACCATTGCGGCCTGTGATTATTCTGTGCGCATTCCCATGTCCCACAATGTGGATTCGCTGAATGTTGCGGCTGCCAGCGCGGTGGCGTTCTGGCAGCTGAGGGGTCGCTGAATAAGCTGTACCGCCGCAGAAATATGCGGCGGTACTTTTTAAAAAGCTGCAAACACTTTTCCTGTTTGGCGCGTCTCAGAGAATGAAGGAGATGGAGAAATTGCTGATCGAAGCTGCTTATCAGAAATACAGCGGACGAATGCTGCAGGCGATGATCCGTTTCTCCCGGGATGAGGCGGCGGCCAGAGACGCTGTCTCGCAGGCGTTCACCCAGGCCTTGATGAATCAGACGCTGCTGGAAACCATGCCTGAACCGGCCGTAAGGGCGTGGCTGTATGCGGCGGCGCGCAATGCGCTGGTGGACATGAAGAGAAAAGAGGCAAGAGTGACAGTTGTACAGGAGCTGCCGGAAACAGAGGATCCGCAGCCGGACCCAACGGACCGTCTCCTGGTAAAGTCCATGCTGGACAGGCTGAATTCGAATTGAGGATGCCTGTCTACCTGAAGTATTACCAGGGGCTTACTTCCACGGAAATCGGCAGGATCATGGGAATTCCGCCGGCGACGGTGCGCACCAGGCTCCGCGTCGCGCTGAAGCTTATGCGCGCCATGATGTGCAGAGAAAATTAAAGAAGCCTGTTTCAGAGGCGGGGGGGACTGTGTTCCGGACTTTGAAAAAAGCCGGAATACCTCTGCAGGAGTCCGCCCTATGGCGGCATCCTGCGCCTCCGGAAAGAAAGAGGAATGAGAGTAATGCTGCTGGACGGTTTGCTGTATATGGCGGCGCGCAATGCAATGGCGGAAGGAAAGAGAAAACAGCGGGAGATTCCAGCCTTTCCAGACTCTCCGAAGCCGGGAAAGCCGCAGCCGGAAATCGAGAACAATCCCGCGGAACATGTGCGGCGGAAAGAAAGGGGAAAAATAGCAATGTTGCTTGAAGGTCTTTAAACCAAAACAGATTAAACATCAACTGCAGTATCGCCTGTATGATCCACGATAGGGAGGACTTGCTGGAGCGGTACGATTCCGTCAACCTGAACTGCGAAGTCCTGATTACCTCGGAAGCGGTGTATGCTAAGCTCTTTTGGGAAAAGGCGCAAATATCAATGCAGGAAATGTGGTGGTCACGGATTATGAAGGGGAATTCGTTCAGCTTTCAGGCGGGACTTTTGGAGGACGGAGCGGATTACAGCGGAAAATTTGTCATCGTCTCCGGCGACCTCCTGCTGAAGGGGAGAGGCGTTCATGCCTTTGAAAATGCGGAGAGCGTCGTGGTCGCGGGCACCGTATATTATCCGGAATCCTGCGGTCAGAGCCTGCTCTCGCGTGTTCAGGGAGAAAAGCGTCCTTATCCGGACGGCGCGTATGTCCTGCTGGGCGACCGCGAACTACCCCGCATTCTGGCGGAAATTCCTTCGGATGCCCGGTCTGTCTGGGTGGCGGGGGAAGTATCGGCTTTGGAGGAGAGCGCGCTGGAATTGGCGAAGGCCAGGGAACTGCGGATTGCCTGCGACAGGCTGCTGATCTATGCAAAGGCGCAGGAAGTATACGGAAACCTGTTTGGAACCTCCGCGCCGGAGCTGGTCCCCGAGGGATTTACGGTGACCGGGCCCTTAACCCTGGACGAGACGGCGGCCCTGTACGGGGAAAAGCTGTATGTGCGCGGGGCACTTTTCATGGAGGAAAAAGCCTGCGGCTGCTTGCAGGAACTGCAGGCAATTCTTGTCAAAGGCTGCGCCAGCCTGCCATCCTCCTGTGCAAAAGCCTTCCGGGCTATTGGCAGGCGGACAGCTACCGGATTTATGAGGGCAATCTGGTCCGGATCAACGGATGGGAATATTTCTCGCACGAAAGGCTGAAGACCATGGTGGACCGCGGGGAAAAAATAACCCTGGAGATCAATGGCTTCGCTGTTTTCGGCGAGGATGTCACCGCGGAAGATATGGGGGGGGCGATTGCTGCCCTGAACTGCAACGGTTTTCTCATTCTGCCCGGGAAGCCCAGGGCGCGCTGGACGGGAAGATGAGCAAAATCAATGGTTTTACCATGGATTCGGCTGCAGTTCAGCAGATGGCAGGGCTGTCGCTGGAGGAGCTGATCCAGAAAACCATAGGGAAGAATTTCCAGGAAGCAATGTCAATGCCGAGATCTATTTTCTTCCGTAGCCTTCCAATCCTGTTGATTTCTCAAGTCTGAATATACAAATCGGATTCCGCCCTTTCTCTGATAGAGGGCGGAATCCGCATGTTTGAAAGGTTCTTCCAGAATTCGGCGGTCTTTGTCCAGGCTGGGAAAGCATGCCGGTGGTTCAGGCGGGTTCCGGGCTGTCCGGCTGGAAAATCCTTTTACATATTTGGGTCTGGGCTTCAGGCGGATGGTGTGCTATACTGGTTTCAGAACGGGAAACGGAAACTTTGGCGGAATGTTGAGACAGGAGGAATGGCTGTGAGAAGTGCGAAGGAAAGCGGAAATTTTCCCTATAGGATGAGCACAGTGTGCTATTTTGAGGTGGACGGTCAAGGGGCAGTAAAGCAGATTCCACACAAAAACAAGTCGGACCGGGACAGCATGCGGACGGCTTACGAAAGGGCAAGGGCCGGAAGCACAAAAAATATACGCGGTATGGCCTGGCAATTGGAGCAGCGACCTGTTCCTCATAGACGATTTGGACGCTTTCGCCGAGAAATGGGAGCTGGTCTGAGCAGCTCTTTTGAGCAGCGTTCAAAAAGCTGCCGCTTCGGCGGCCCTCAACCCGGCACAGAAAAGCCCGGCGCATTTGCGCCGGGCTTTCGGTTTAGCAAAGGAAGTTTTTCGGTTCTGCTTCGGAACAAAAGGGCTTTTACTGCATGTGGGCCCGAATCTGCTCTTCCAGGGACTGGGTCATTTCCAGTACACAGGACCGCAGCTCCAAACCGCTTTGGGCAAAGAAGAGCCGCAGATAAAAGCTGCCGGAGAAGGCGGGCTCCAGATTGAGCGTCACGGTTTTCCACTGGGTCTCTTCACCGGTGAGGGTGATCGTATCCAGAAGCTTTCTGTCCTGGAAGACGGAGACGGGAAGCTGGGAGAGGGGGCTGCCTCCGCTGCTGCGGAGAGTGAGGGACAGGGTATACAGGCCGCGTTCCTGTAGGGAGACGGAGAACTGGGTGTTGCGGCCCTTTTCCGTGTTGATCACGGAGACGTCCAGCTCGGTGCGGTTTCCTGCCTGCACGTAGTACATCTCGCCGAGACCATCCTCCTCCAGCCCTGCGCTTTCGGCCAGCTGGCGGTCCAGTTCTGTTTCGATCCCGCGCAGGCGGAGCAGCGCGGGCATGCGCAGCAGCACCCGGCAGATATTGCAGGCACTGCGCTGGAATTCGGCCCGGGAAACAGCTCCGCTGCGGAGGCCTTCGGCGGAATTGTCCTGCATGGAGTTCTGCTGCGCATTCTCCACCACCATGAACAGGTCGTTCTGTCCGCGCACCATGGCGCTGGTGTTGGTGCGTTCCCCAGGTTTGCCCTCGTCATTGCTCTTGGCCCACCAGTCTGTCATGACAATGCCCTGGTAGCCCCACTGTCCCCGCAGGACGGTGGTCAGCAGGTCGTAGTTGCTGGCGGACCAGAAGCCGTTGACTGGGTTATAGCTGGTCATGACGGAATAAGCGCCGCCCTCTTTCACGGCAAGTTCAAAGTCCTTCAGGTAGAGTTCCCGCAGGGCGCGTTCAGAAACCACGGCCTCTACGTCGTTGCGGCGGAATTCCTGATTGTTGCAGGCAAAATGCTTGATGGTGCCGGTGACGCCGTAGGGATGCATGCCCTGCAGCTGAGCCGCGGCCATCTTTCCGGTGAGCAGCGGATCTTCGGAAAAAGTATTCAAAGTTTCGCCCGTTCAGGGGATGCCGGTGCAGGTTGATGCCGGGTCCCAGAAGGGTATCCACTTTATTTTTGCGCAGCTCTTTGCCCTCGAATTCATACAGCTCGCGCACCAGCTCCAGGTTGAAGCTGCAGGCGAGGCAGGTGCCGTTGGGCATGGAGAAAGCGATGGTGCCGCAATCCATGCGGATGCCGCTGGGGCCGTCCGCGCAGCAGCCCACTGGAATGCCGTAGGAGAGCAGGGCGTCTGTGACGCCGCCGAAAGCGCCGGCTGTGCCGGGGGTGACCTTGGGGGAACACATGCCCTCGCCGCGGACGATGCAGCACAGCTCTTCATCGGAGAGCTGGCCCACAAATTCCTCCAGCGTCACCTTCCCGTCAGCCACGTCGCCCAGCTTCCAGCCCTTATCCCCGGTATAGGGGAGTTCCTCCGGCAGACGTTCTTTCCGACGTTCCTGGGGATTTACTGTACGCAAGGGGACTTCCTCTTTACACGGCAGGTAAGTGCCGGAAGCTGTGGCTTCCCGGGCCTGAGACGTTCAAAGGGAACCACGGGGGCCATGGCCTCTTCCAGCTGCTCCAGCACAAGTTCCGGCAGGCTGGTTTCCAATACGCAGGCGGCACTTCTCACATCCGTACCCAGATAAAACCGGTAGGTCCCTGCTTCCAAAATCCAGCAGGATTTGTGACCTGTGACGCCGCTGTCGTCATAGGAAGAGAAGGCGCCGAAAGCTGCGGTGAGCGTCAGGGTCTCCCTCTCGCCGGGAGCCAGCAGACTGGTTTTTCCAAAGGCGCAGAGGGTGCGGGCCGGTTTGCCCAGTTTGCCCTGGGGCGCTTCGCAGTAAACCTGCACCACCTCTTTGCCGGGCGCGTCTCCTGTGTTTTCCACGGTGACGCTGAAACGGACGGCGTCATTTTTCCCATTTCCGCAGCGCCTGGGGTGACGGAAAAGTCGGTGTAGGTCAGGCCGAAGCCGAAGGGATAGAGCACCTTATCCGGGGCAAAGGTCTCAAAGTAGCGGTATCCCACATAAATGTCTTCGCCATAGAAATTGCGGGTCTCACTGCCGTAATTCCCGAACGCCGGGTAATCCTCGATGCGCCGGGCAATGGTGTCGGTCAGCTTCCTGAGGGGGCGCGGTATCCCAGCAGCACGTCTGCTGCGCTCAGGCCGCCCTCCTGGCCGCCCTGCCACACGTACAGCACAGCGCCGGGCCGGTAGTCCTCCACCCAGCTCATGTCCAGAATGCCGCCGGTGTTCAGCACCACAGCCACCCGGGGAAGGTTTTGCACACCTGTTCCAGCACCTGGCGCTCTGCGGCAGCCAACAGGTAGCTGCCCTCTTCTGCGCTGTTGTCCTTGTCCTCGCCGGCTGTGCGGCCCAGAATCACCAGCGCGGCATCGTTTCTTTCCCGGGCTTCCTGTACCAGCTGGGGATCAAGGGGCATCTCCTCCTGATACCAGGGCTCCGCCGCCCAGCCTTCGCCCGCGTCGAAGGGATGGTCCTGGAGCCAGGCCTCATAGCAGGCCTTCACCGGGGGCGTTCTATCTGAACGCCGCCGCTCTGCTCCAGCGCTTCCAGAATCCCGGGAACATGCCCGGTGTTCACCAGTCCTCCGGAGCCGGTCCCGCTTTTTTTGTAACAATTGAACTGGCTGCGTCCAAATACGGCCAGGCGGGTGCCCGGGGCAAAGGGCAGCGTATGGGCTTCGTTGCGAAGCAGGACGGAGCCCTCTGCGACGGCTTCCCTCGCCTTGGCAGCGTAGGCTTTCCGGTCAAAAATCGTCTGTTCCATCAATCGTTCATCCTTTCGGTCCTTTATTTTTTTCAGAACTGGGGCTGCAGGCCTGGTTTTGGGAGCCTCGGCAGCCTTGTCCTGTACGTTCCAAAAGGTTTCAGTTTTATTCTTGCTTCCATTATACCGGGAATCGTTCCCGGGAACAATGTTCATTTTGTTCTTTTTGGTGCTGATTTTTTCAGACTGGTGGGCCTGACGGCGCCGGGAGGCGGCACAGACAGCGGAGATCTCGGAATATAGGAATGCGGGAACCGGCGAACCCGGGAAAGACTCCGTACAGGCGGTTTCGTACGCTTGCCCGTGTGCAGGCCGGCATTCATTCTGCTTCCTGCCGCTTTTTCTCCGGCTTGCCCGCCTCTGCGGTGTCCCTGCCCAGTTCGCAGAGAATCCGCTCGGCGGCCGCCCGTTTGGCATAGGCTTCTATGGCCAGACGCAGGGCCTTCTGTTTCAGGTTTTCCCCCTGTGTCGCAGTTTTCTGCCAGCGTGACGCAGGTCTCCTGCAGGGCAGCCGTATGCGTTGTGAGAAACAGGTTATAGAGCTCTTCAGAAAGCTCCTCCCCAGCCAGCAAGGTTTTAATGTCCTGGATGGACAAAACCTGTTTGAGCATACACACGGCCAGAAGTGCGGCCAGATGTTCCCTTCGGTATTTCTTTTTTTCAGGATGGGCAAAACCCCTGTTTTCACATAGTTGTTAACCATGGAGCTGGTCAGCAGGCTGGACTGCCCATCCCTCTCAAAAAACGCAGGTTTTCCCCAGGTAAAAATCACCTGATCCATATAAAGCGGGATGGTGGGCAGTTCGTTCCAGTCCGGCAGCGCAGTATCCTCTCCGGCTTTCGCCCAGCGGCGGATCCGCTCAGAGGCGTCTTCCATGGCAATTCCTCTTTTCCTGTATGGATTTTTCTATGAGAACAGTCTAAACAAATTCTGTGGGGATGTCAAATCCCTGCCGAACCTTTGTCTGGTTTTGTATTTTATGGGTTTCTCAATCCCGTCCTTATGTTATAATAACCGCAGGTGCAGTGTCATTGCAGCGGAAGTACACTGCGGCTGACAGGAAGATGCCCTGAGGCATGGAATGCCTCATTTCTATTTGGGAAAAGCATTGGGCTTCTTCCAACACGGTTTCTATGATATAATGAATAGCTTGCGGTAGGAGAAGGTCCGTGGCCCGTGCCGCGGACCGAAAATTGCAGGGAGGATCGGATCGCGTACACTTCAGGCGCGCAGATGGAATAACCATCAGGGAAAGGGAAAGGTTCAGTTCATGGCATTTTTGAAAGAAGAAATTTTAAAGATTCGGAAACAGGTAATAGAGAAGGATTTCTCCCGGATGAACGACCGCCAACGGCAGGCGGTTTTACAACAGAGGGTCCTCTGTTGGTGTTGGCGGGCGCTGGCAGCGGAAAGACCACGGTGCTGGTAAACCGTATTGCCAACCTGGTGCGCTACGGTAAGGCCTATGAGAGCAGCTTTGTGCAGGATACCCTGACAAATGAGGATGTGGAGTGCTGTAAAGCATTTTTACTTGGCGGAGAGCTGCCGGATCTGGTGAGAGCGCGGCTTTCCGTGTCGGCCTGTCCCCCTGGAAGGTAATGGCAATTACCTTTACTAACAAGGCGGGGGGAACTGAAGGAACGGCTTTGCAGCATGCTGGGGAGGATGGGAACGACATCTGGGCTTCCACCTTTCATTCCAGCTGCGCCCGCATTCTGCGCAGGGACAGGGACCGGCTGGGCCAGCACAACACGGAGCGCAAGGGCAAGACCCTTTGGACGGACAACGGCGAGGGTGACAAAGTGCAGGTGTACACCGGCAGAGAACGAGCAGGACGAAGCCAGCCATATCGCGGATGTCATCGGTCAGCACCTGAAGGAGGGCGGGCATCTGGCAGACCACGCCATTCTCTACCGTATGAACGCCCAGTCGGCTCCCATCGAAAGCTACTTCACCCGCGCGGGCATCCCGCATAAGATCGTGGGCGGGCAGCGCTTCAACGACCGCAAGGAGGTCAAGGACATTCACTCCTATATGTCTATCGTGGCCAACCCCCGGGACGATGTGCGGCTGCGCCGTATCATCAACGAGCCTGCCCGGAAGATCGGTGCTACCACCGTGGATGTCATTGCAGATCTTGCCGGGCAGCAGGGGGTCAGTATGCTGGATATCATCAGCCATGCAGACCAATATGCAAAGCTCAGCCGGGCGGCGCCAGCATTGCCGCTGTATAAGTTCTATCAGATCTATGAGCGTTTACAGGACTCGCTGGAGAATAAGACGCTGGACGAGTTTGCCTCCGATGTCATCGAGATGACCGGCTACAAGGCCATGCTGGAAGCAGACGCCGCCAAGGGGCACGAGGATGCCGCAGACCGTCTGCAGAACTTGGGTCAGCTGGTGAACAACGTCAAAAACTACTGTGACCAGCACGGCAGGGGATTCCGTGGAGCATAAAACCTTTGGCACGGGCCTGGTTCTGACGGCTACGCCCATGGCAAACGATACTCTGCTGGAAATTGCCTTTGAAAAGGTGGGGACGAAAAAAGCTGTTCGCCAACTTTGCCAGATTGAATAAACTGTCGTAAAACCACTGAATAAGACAGAAAAGCTTTCCTTGGAGGAGCGCGGAACAGCCGCTTCCCTCCGGAGAAAGGCTTTTTGTTTTTCGGACCTGGTTTCAATCAATTCTCTTAATTGGCAGAAATTCTGTCTTGGAAATCTCAGGAAAAGAGGTTTTGATGCGTTCCCAAAGATTGGTATCAGACTTCTGCGGCTTGTGGATTTCCCTTCGGTATCTGTGGAGCAGGTTCCACCTCGTTGGATTCTGCTGCTGCAGTACGCATTACCAGCTTGACGGTGAAGGTCTCGCCGTCTGAGCAGCCTGCGCCCTCATACTCCCCCGCCTGTTCCTTCATAGCGGAAAGCGTCTGTCCCAGGGCGGAATCGGGGTCTGCAAGTCCGGTGAGCTTTTCAATGCCTTCAGAGGCGTAAGCGTTCAGGCCTTCCCGCAGTTGGGAGGTTCCATCCTTCAGCTCCGCGCCTCCGTCTTGGAACTGAGCAATGGAAGAGGAAACGGTCTTGCTGGAACTGGAGAGGGTCTGCAGGCCGGCCCACAGGCTGTCGGCCCCACTCTGCAGCTCGCCTGCACCGGAGGCAAAGGTATTTGTCCCGTTGGATAGAGCGGACGCGCCCTGGCTCAGACTGTCGGCTCCGGCGGCAAAGCGCGTCAGCGGCCCC
>VOFE01002309.1_pt1 | contig 28000 bp, 26 predicted proteins | sample 5384071 | NCBI WGS metagenome assembly VOFE01 (sample SAMN12384724, study PRJNA508395) | human gut metagenome | isolation source: healthy gut D | host: Homo sapiens
TTCATATCCTTTATATGCGCCCAAAAGAAGAATCATGGCGCTTAAATATAATATCAATTCCTCCGGCCTTTGTCAAGCCCTCTTTTTTACCGGACGGAGAAAACTTTTACGGGAGCGCGGTACGCGCCTTTCCTCTTGCTTTTTTGCCGCGCGGCTCTAAGATAAAAAGAGGAAGAAAAGCGCCGCGCAGATGCGGCACGGCACACAACTGAACAGAGAAAGTGAGAGAACAGGAATGGGACCCTCTAAAGTATATTTTACAGACATGCGTGCGCTGCCGGGCACGAACCTGCAGCAGAAACTCAAGCGGCTGATCCTCAAAGCGGGCATCGGACAGATCGATTTTCAGGATAAATATGCCGCTATCAAAATCCATTTCGGCGAACCGGGCAACCTTTCTTACCTGCGGCCCAATTTTGCAAAGACCGTTGCGGACGCCGTGAAAGAGCTGGGCGGCCGCCCGTTTCTGACAGACTGCAACACATTGTATGTGGGCAGGCGCAAGAATGCGCTGGACCATATGGACGCCGCCTATGAAAACGGCTATTCGCCCTTTTCCACCGGCTGCCAGATTATCATTGCAGACGGCCTGAAGGGGACGGATGAGGTGGACGTGCCCGTGTGCGGCGGCGAATACATCCGGGAGGCCCATATCGGCCGCGCCGTGATGGATGCGGATATATTCATTTCGCTGTCCCACTTCAAAGGGCACGAGAGCACGGGCTTCGGCGGCGCCATCAAGAATATCGGCATGGGCTGCGGTTCGCGCGCAGGAAAGATGGACATGCATTGCGCGGGTAAGCCGGACGTGGACAAAAGCGTTTGCCGGGGCTGCGGCGTGTGCATGAAAAACTGCGCGCACGGAGCCATTGCTGTTGATGAAAACCGCAAAGCGGGCATCGACCACAGCAAATGTGTGGGCTGCGGCCGCTGCATCGGTGCATGCAATTTTGACGCCGTATACAACGGCAACGATTCCGCCAACGACGAGCTGAACTGCAAGATGGCCGAGTACGCCAAGGCTGTGGTGGACGGCCGCCCGGCTTTCCATATCAATATCGTCAACCAGGTTTCGCCTTACTGCGACTGCCACGGTGAGAATGACACGGCTATCATTCCGGACGTGGGGATGTTCGCCAGCTTTGACCCTGTGGCGCTGGACGTAGCGTGCGCGGACGCGTGCAACCGCATGCCCGTGATGCCCGGAAGCCTGCTGGACGAAAACCTGCGCGCCTGCGGCGCCCGTGACCATCACGACCATTTTACGAATGTTTCTCCCAATACAGATTGGCGCTCGCGTATGGAGCATGGGGAAAAAAATCGGTTTGGGCACACGCAGCTATGAACTGATTACAGTCAAATGAAGAAGCTTTTGAGCGGCGGGGATACCCGCCGCTTTTTTATGCAGAGCTTCTTTCTGCACTTTGTACAGAAAACAGTTTGAATTAGCATGAAAATGTCAGTTTTTATTTAAAATATACAACAAATATCTATTTTTAAGGATAAAAATATATTTTTCATTTTTGAGTTTATAATCTAATAATGAAAATTTTTACCTTATTATAGAAAAATATGGAAATTTATTTGTTTTATAATTATGAAAAAAAGATATCAAAACAAATGATTTTGTTGACTTTTTACAATTACGATGATAATATCAAACCGTTGCAGGAAGCAGCATAGCTTCCGCTTCTTCACATTTTGCTGCATGGATAATCCATGCGGAGCGGCCTTGCGCAGATGCGCGGGCCCTGCTGCCTGCGGCGGCGGGAGGCCCGGCGGCGCACATGCCGCATTGCAGGAGGCTCCGGCGGCGTGGGGGAAAATGCAAATGAAAAGGAGAGAAACGTATGAAAAAAGTACTAGCGATCCTTCTGGCGGCGTGCCTGGCACTTTCTCTGGCGGCATGCGGCGGCAGCGGTTCTTCCGCGCCTGTTTCCACAGCGCCGGATACCTCTGGCTCCGCGCCGGCTTCCGCGCCTGCGGCGGCCGACGGCTCCATCGCCGTTTTCTATTACACGTACAGCGACACATATATTTCCACGGTCCGCACCGCGTTGGACGCGGAGTTGGATAAGCTGGGCGTTGAGTACCAGGACTATGATTCCAACTCTCAGCAGAATACCCAGACCGAGCAGGTTGATACTGCCATCACGAAAGGCGCTACCTGCCTGATTGTGAACATCGTCGAGACAGGCTCCGACGACGCGGCGCAGGGTATCGTGGACAAGGCGAAGGCAGCGGACATCCCCGTGATCTTCTTCAACCGCGAAGTGTCCGACGCCGTGGTGAACAGCTATGAAAAATGTGCGTTCATCGGCACTGACGCGGCCGAGGCCGGCCACATGCAGGGCCAGATGATCGCTGATTATCTGCTGGCGAATTATGACGACGTGGACCTGAACGGTGACGGCACCATCTCCTATGTCATGTTTAAGGGCCAGAACGCCAACCCCGAGGCCGAATACCGCACCCAGTATGCCGTCGAGGACTGCGACGCTGCGCTGGAGGCCGCCGGCAAGCCGGCGCTGACGTTCTATGACGCCAACAACGCCGACAAGTTCCTGGTGGACCGTAACGGCACATGGTCCGCGCAGGCTTCCAACGAGTATATGACGACGATTCTGTCCGAGTACACCGAGGCCAATAACAACATGGTCGAGCTGGTCATCTGCAACAACGACGGCATGGCCGAGGGCGCCATCACAGCGCTCAAGACCGCTGGCTACAACGCCAGCGCGGACAAGGCCATCCCTGTGTTCGGCGTTGACGCCACCGACGCAGCCAAAGAGCTGATCGTCGCCGGCAGCATGGTCGGCAGCATCAAGCAGGACGCCGAAGGCATGGCGGCGGCCATTGCGCTGCTTGCCAAGAACGCCACCAGCGGCGCGGCCCTGATGGACGGCACCGACAGCTACAATGTGGATGATGCCAGTGCCAAGATCCGCATCCCGTACGCCGTTTACACCGGCTGATAGACCCGATCAAGCAAACAGCAGGAAGATAGCTGCCTCTACGGGCGGCTATCTTCCTGCTTGAATCTGAGATTTTACGCGGAGGAGAGGCCGAATGGAGAACAACAACAGCGTTCTGCTCGAAATGAAAAATATCTGCAAGTCCTTCCCCGGCGTCAAGGCGCTCGACAATGTTTCGCTGACGGTAAAGCGCGGCACGGTGCATGCGCTGATGGGCGAAAACGGCGCCGGCAAGTCGACACTGATGAAATGCCTGTTCGGCATTTACAACAAGGACAGCGGGCAGATCCTGCTGAATGGGAAGGAAGTCAGCTTCAAAACCTCGAAAGAGGCGCTGGAACACGGCGTCGCCATGGTGCATCAGGAGCTGAACCAGGCACTCAAGCGCAATGTTATGGACAATATCTGGCTCGGCCGCTATCCCACGGTGGGGCCCTTCACGTCCGAAAAAAAGATGCTCGCTGATACGGCGGCGATTTTTGATGATTTGGGCATCCATGTGGACCCGCGCACCATTATGAGCACGATGCCCGTGGCCCAGCGCCAGATGGTGGAGATTGCCAAAGCTGTCTCGTACCATTCCGACGTCATCGTGTTCGACGAGCCCACCTCCTCGCTTACTGAGGAGGAAGTGGAGCACCTGTTCCGCATCATCAACATGCTGCGGGACCAGGGCTGCGGCATCATTTATATCTCGCACAAAATGGAAGAAATTCTGCGCATTTCGGACGAAGTGACGGTGATGCGCGATGGCGCGTGGGTCGCCACAGAGCCGGCGGCGGAAATGACGATGGAGCGCATCATCAAGCTGATGGTGGGCCGTGAGCTGACAAACCGCTTCCCGCCCAAGGACAACGAGATCGGCGGCGTGCTGCTGGAGGTGGAGGGCCTGACGGCCATGTATTCCAAGCTGCGCGATGTTTCCTTCAATGTACATAAGGGCGAGATCGTCGGCCTCGCCGGCCTGGACGGCTCCGGCCGCACCGAGGTGCTGGAAAATATTTTCGGCGTGGCTACCCGCAAAAGCGGAGTCATCCGCCTGCACGGCAAAGAGGTGAAGAACCGCCGTGCCCGCGACGCGATCAAAAACAAGTTCGCGCTGCTCACCGAGGAGCGGCGCGCCACGGGCATCTTTGGCATTTTGGACATTCAGGAGAATACCACCATCTCCAGCTTGAAGAAATATAAGGTAAAGGGCCTGTACCTCAGCAGAAAGAAGATGGAGGAGAGTACGGAGTGGTCCATTCGGGCCATGCGCATCAAAACGCCGTCTCAGTTTACAAAGATCCGCTCGCTGTCGGGCGGCAACCAGCAGAAGGTCATCTTGGGCCGCTGGCTTCTGACAGACCCCGAGGTGCTGCTGCTGGACGAGCCCACCCGGGGCATTGACGTAGGTGCAAAGTACGAGATCTATCAGCTCATCATCAACCTCGCCAAAGAGGGCAAGGCCGTTATCATGGTGTCCTCGGAAATGCCGGAGCTTCTGGGCGTGTGCGACCGCATCCTTGTAATGTCCGGCGGGCGGCTCGCCGGAGAAGTGGATGCAAAGGCCACGACGCAGGAAGAGATCATGACGCTTGCCGCCAAATACGCATAAGGAGGAATCACTGTGGGAACGAATGCCAAACTGACCATCAAGCAACGCTTGGAAAACTTCAAAGCCATGGAAAAGGAGGATAAGCGGCGCTGGTGGGGCGAGTTTTTCATTGATAATTCGCTCTATATCTTCCTTATTGCGGCTATCATCGGCATTGCCGTCTATAACCCGAACTTCGTGTCGATGAAATCCATCATCAACATCGTTTCGCTCTCGGCCGCGAATCTGCCCATTGCGCTGGGCATCGCGGGCGCGATCATTCTGACAGGCACCGACCTTTCGGCCGGGCGCGTTGTGGGCCTGACGGCTTGCGTGGCGGCTTCGCTGCTGCAGATGGCGGAGTACCCCAATAAGATGTTCCCGGGCATCGGCACTGTCCCCGTGCCCATCGTCATCTTGGCGGTCATTGCCATCGGCGCGCTGGTGGGCGCTGTCAACGGCTTTTGTACGGCCAAGTTCAATCTGCACCCGTTCATTGTCACGCTGGCCACCCAGCTCATCGTGTACGGCACGCTGCTCATTTACCTGATGCAGGGCAACAACAACGGGCAGTCTATCTCCGGCTTGGATAAAAGTTATACCAATCTCATCACCGGCAGCATCCTTTCGGTGCCGGACGGCAAGGGCAATATGGTCCCCATCCCCAACTTTGTGTGGTATGCCATCGTGATCACCGTCGTGATGTGGTTCGTCTGGAACAAGACGACTTTCGGCAAGAACATGTTCGCCGTAGGCTCCAATCCCGAGGCTGCGAACGTCTCCGGCGTGAACGTCGCTGCCACCACCATTCTGGTGTTCACACTGGCGGGCGCCATGTACGGCTTCACCGGCTTCATCGAGGGCGCGCGCATCGGCGCGAATACGGCAAACACCGGCTTGAACTATGAGCTGGACGCCATCGCGGCCTGCGTCATCGGCGGCGTCTCGTTCGTCGGCGGCATCGGCAAGATCCGCGGCGTCATCATCGGCGTGGTGCTGCTGCGCATTATCTTCGTGGGCCTCACGTTTATGAGTGTCTCGTCCAATCTGCAGTACATCATCAAGGGCCTGATCATCCTTGTGGCCTGCGCCATCGATATGCGCAAGTATCTGGTACGCAAGTGACCGGAGGGCGCCATGGAAGAAGAACACCGCTCGGAAGGCGCGCTCCGGGACACTGCGCCCGAGCCGCGGTACCGCGGCTCGAACAACATGTACCGCGGCGTGACGATATCCGTGAAGGCGCTGACCGGGGCGATTTTGGCCGGTCTGGCCGCGCTTGCGCTTGCCATCGTGTTTCTTGCGGGCAGCGGCGGATTCACCGTTACGTTTGAAACCGACGGCGGTTCCCAGGTGCCCGCGCAGACCTGCCGCTACGGCGAGCTGGTCCGGCGTCCCGAGGACCCCGTGAAAGAGGGATATGTCTTTGACGGCTGGTATTGGGATGTGGAACGTGAGCACAGACCCTGGGATTTTGCGCAGGATACGGTTGAGGACAGCATGTACCTCTACGCGCGCTGGCAGCCCGTGCCGTAAATGCGGCGCCGCGCCGAATCAAAGCTTAAAGGGCCCTGTACGGTTTTCCGTACAGGGCCGCCGTGTTTTTCCGTCCTTATGCTTTCCTTAGAATTGCGCGTTAGGATACAGCTGCGGAAGCAAAAAGGAGTGGAGAAAACATGAAAAAACAAAATGGAATACGCGCCGTCCTGTGGACGGTCCTCATGCTGGCGGCCGTTCTGACGGGCTGCTGTGCCGATGGAGAGGACGCCTGCACGCTGGACCCGGCGAACCCGGCACGCTTTACCTGCGGCGGGGTGGAATATATTACGCTGCGGGAGGCTGTACCGCGTGATGCAGTGGGGCGCAAGCTGGGCGATATCCAGACACTGGCGGCGGTGGACGGGGAAGGGCGCGTCGTGGATACCTGCGGTGTGACGCTTTCCTTCTCTGCTTTGGCCCGGCTGGAGGAAAGGCTGCCGGAGGGCGGGCGCACCGTGCAGGTGCTGAACGTATGGGCGCTGCCCGGCACGACGGACGGCGCTGTGGCCGTGATGGTGGACGGCACATTCCGCCGCGCAGTACCCGCGGACGTACTGCCGCCGGAAGCGGAGGTCCTCAGCTTTGCACGGCAGGCCGGGGGATACGGGGAGGCCTTTGCGGTGATGCCGGAGGACTGCCGCAGGCTCACTTGCGGAGAGACAGTCTACCTTGTCACAGATACACCCGTTGCGCCGGAGGCGCAGGGCGCATATCTGGGCGTGCTTGCCCGCTCCTGCGTGTTCGATGCGGATACCGGGCGGGAACTGACGCGCGCGGAGCTGGAGCATATCGAACCGGTGCCGGGGCCGCTTTCCGCCCAGCGGCGGGAGAGCCGCGTGTACGGCGCGGTGTACGCGCTGGAGGGAACGGACAGCGGATCGGCTGTGGCGGTAGAGGTGGACGGCGCATTGCTGCGGGCCGAAGCGGAGCGGCGCGCGCCAAGCGCGTCCTGACGCTGCCATTCGGGCGGCCCTTTGCCGCATCCCTGCCGGAGGGCTGGCGCAAAAAAAGGCGCTCTCAACAGCCGGAATGGCTGCGGAGCGCCTTTTTTGTTTTTTCGCGGGCCTATTTCCGTACAGGCGCAGGCCCGGTGCTCTCCCGGACGATCAGCTGCGGACGCAGCAGCACCTTGCTTACGGCAACACCGTTCATCAGACTGTCCAGCAGGCTGAACGCACTTTTGCCCAGCGCCAGCCTGTCCTGCCGGATGGTGGTAAGGGGCGGTTCGCAGCCGGCGGCCAGCGGAAGGTCGTCGTAGCCCATCACGCTCACGTCCCCGGGCACGCGCAGGCCCAGACGCCGCAGCTCGGCCAGCACCCCTCGGGCGATGCCGTCGCTGGCGCACAGGATGGCTGTCGCGCCCTGCGCAAGAAAATGCGGCACGTATTCGCGCGCACAGTTTTGTTCATAATACCCATAGGCCATCATCCGTTCGTCGGCGGAAAGCCCGCACAGCCAGGTGGCGTGCAGGAAAGCCAGCCGCCTTTCCTCAGACACCATTGAATCCCGCGTGCCGTTCAAAAAGGCGATTTTCCGATGTCCCAATCCGGCCAGATGCCGCACGCCGAGCTCCACGCCCTCCCAACTGTCGGTGCCCACATATCCGACGCTGGCGTTGGGAACGCAGTTGTCCAGCAGCACTGTGGGCGTGCCAGTGCCGGCCAGCGCACGCATGTATGCATCCTGCGGCGTCAGGCCGAGAATGAAGGCGCCGCCGTATCCGCCCTCCAGCAGCAGGCTGCCGTATTTGGTGCGCGCCTGCGCCTCGGGCGTGGTGGGCAGCACATCCACGGCCCATCCCGTGCCGCGGCCGCCAGCCGGAACCCGGCCACGATCTCGTACCCGAACTGGCCGATGTTGGCGTATTCCATATTTTCCACCAGCACACACACCTTGGGCTGTGCCTGCCTGCGGGCACGCTTGGCCGCATAGCCCATTTCCACCGCCGTGTCCAGCACAAGCTGGCGGGTCTCTGCGCTCACGTCCGGCGCGCCGTTCAATCCTTTTGAAACCGTGCTCACCGCGATTCCCAGCCGTTGGGCAATGTCCCGGATCGTCACCAAGCGCTGCGCCTCCCTTCGTTGTCCGATATCCTGTTTAGTATAACCCGCACCGCCGCTCTTTGCAATGGGAGAGAAAGAATATTTTATTGAAATATCACAAAATACGCCTTGACGAAATCCGTATCCAATGCTAACATGGTGGTGTTCTACGAAAATTTGCGAAAATAAATTGCTTTTATCCCGCGGCGGCGGTTCAGGAAAGGAGTTTTTCCATGAAAAGAGATATTCAGATACTGACGGGGCAGGTGCTTGCGGCCGACTGCCGGAAAACCATTGCCCAGGCTACGCCCCGTGAGCTGTACAACGCGGTGTCCAAAGCAGCGCTGGACCTCGCTGCGGACGCATGGAAGCGCGCGCCGGGCAAGCGCGTGGCGTACCTTTCGGCGGAGTTTCTTGTGGGACGCCTCGTTTACGCCAATCTGCTGAACATGGGCCGCCTGGGCGAGGTGCAGCAGATGCTGCTGGACGCGGGTGTGGATGCGAACGTGTTTGAAGAGATCGAGGACGCGGCGCTGGGCAACGGCGGCCTGGGCCGCCTGGCCGCGTGCTTTTTGGATTCCGCCGCCACGCAGGGCGTGCCGCTGGACGGCTACGGCATCCGGTACCAGTACGGCCTGTTCAGGCAGTATTTTGAGGATGGCTTCCAGAAAGAGACCGCTGACGACTGGCAGCGCTTTGGAGACCCATGGAGCGTTCGCCGGGAGGAGGATGCCGTCACCGTGCAGTTCGGCGGGCAGGCCGTGCGCGCCGTGCCTTACGACACGCCTGTCATCGGCTACGGAATGAAAACCGTCAATACACTGCGTCTGTGGCAGGCCGAGCCGTTCCAGGCATTCGATTTCAATTTGTTCAACGCCCAGAAATATGCCGCCGCCGTGCGCGAGCGGGACGCCGCCGAAGATATCAGCCGTGTGCTGTACCCCAACGACGACACCGACGCAGGCAAGCGCCTGCGCCTCAAGCAGCAGTATTTCTTCTCCAGCGCGTCGCTGCAGGACATGGTGCGTGCTTACCGCGCGGCCCATGGCGGGGATTTCACCCATTTTGCCGACGCATACGCGGTACAGCTCAACGATACCCACCCCACAGTGGCCATTCCCGAGCTGCTGCGCCTGTTGGTGGAAGAGGCGGGCATGCGTTTTGCCGACGCAGTACAGGTGGCCCACGATACCTTTGCCTACACCAACCACACCATTATGCCCGAAGCGCTGGAAAAATGGGATCAGAAGCTGTTCCGCGGCGTGCTGCCCCGGGTGTATCCGTATGTGAAAAAACTAGACGCGCTGCTGCGCCGCACGCTGGAGCAGAGGGGCGTGCCCATGGGCGAGGTGTCCCGCTATGCCATCCTGGAGGACGGCATGGTGCATATGGCGCGTATGGCCATTTTTGCCACCCACTCCACCAACGGTGTGGCGCGCCTGCACACTGAGATATTGAAGGACACCGCTCTGCACGAATGGTACGAGCTGTATCCCGAGCGGTTCAACAACAAGACCAACGGCGTTACCCAACGGCGCTGGCTGGCGCTGGCAAACCCGGAACTGGCGGCGCTGCTGCACGACGCTGTGGGCGACGGCTGGCTGACAGACCTCTCCCAGCTCAAGCGGCTGGAGCCCTGCGCGGACGACCCTGCGTTTCTGGCGCGTTTCATGGACGTCAAGCGGGAGAAAAAACGGCAGCTCGCGGCGTATGTGGAAAAGCACGAGGGAGTGCGGCTTCACGCAGACTTCCTGCTGGATGTGCAGGTAAAGCGCCTGCATGAGTATAAGCGCCAGCTTCTGAACGCTTTTTCCATTCTGGACACATACTACGGCCTGAAGGAGGGGCGCATCTCCCGCGCGGATTTCGCGCCCACCGTCTACCTGTTCGGAGCAAAAGCCGCGCCGGGCTATGTGCGGGCCAAGGGCATCATCAAGTATATCAACGAGCTGGCGGAACTGGTGAACGGCGATGCGGACGTGAACGGCCTGATGCAGGTGGTGTTTGTCCAGAACTACAACGTCAGCTATGCGGAAAAGATCATCCCGGCGGCGGATGTGTCCGAACAGATCTCCACGGCCGGCACGGAGGCGTCCGGCACCAGCAACATGAAGCTGATGCTGAACGGCGCAGTGACGCTCGGTACGCTCGACGGCGCAAACGTCGAGATCGCAGAGCAGGCAGGCAGCGAGAACGAGTATATCTTCGGCGCCCGCGCCGATGAGATCGCGCGTCTGCAGAAGGACGGCTACGACCCGAACGCCGTCCTCGCGGCGGAGCCGCGCGCAAAGCGCGTGGTGGAAAGCCTGGTGGACGGCACATTTTCCGACGGCGGCACAGGCATGTTCCGCGAACTGTATGCCTCCCTCACCGAAGGCGCAAGCTGGCACAAGCCCGACCACTACTTCCTGATGCGGGATTTTATCGAGTACTGCGACGCGCGCCTGGCTGTCAACCGGGACTATCGCGACGCGCGGGCTTTCGCGGCAAAGTGTATGCGCAATGTGGCAAACGCGGGCGTGTTTTCGTCCGACCGTACGATTCTGGAATATGCGCGGGACATCTGGCACGTGTAAACGCATGGGATAAAGCAAAACGGCATGGAGCAAAAGTTCCATGCCGTTTTTTTATGCCTTCAGCATCCGCCAGAGCGTGGTGCGGCTGATGCCAAGGCTCTGCGCCGCACGGCTTTGGTTGTCACCGCTTTTTTCCAGTACCATTCGGACGATCTCCCGCTCGATGAGGGACAGCGGTTGGGAGAGGTCGAGAGAGGCGGCGGGAGAGGCCGCCGTATCCGCGTCGGCGGGCGCAAGGGAAAGCTCCGCCTGCAGGGCGGCCTGAACGTCCGACAGCCGGATTTGTGCATCCGTGCACAGTTCCGTCAGCCGTTCCATCACGCGGTGGAACTGCAGATAGTTCTGCGTCCACGGATACTGGCGCAGCAGCGTAAGCGCATCCGCGTCGATGCCGCGCCACTGCCTGCCGGTGTCTATCGTATGGCGGTCCAGATACAGGCTGAACGCGGTTTCCACCTGCGCGGGTTGGGCGTGCAGGGAGGAAAGGCAGAGGGGAAAGCAAGACAGGCGGTTGATGAATTCCATTGCCGCTCCGCTGATGCGCCCGTCACCGGCTTCCACACGCGAAAAAATCAGCTGGTTGTGCTTCGCGGTCTGTCCCTCCAGCAGAAAGGCCAGAAGCTGGCGCCACTGCGTATCGTCCAACGCGTTCAGGTTTTGGAAATACAGCGTGTTTTCCGTATCGCAAAGCGGAGAGCTGTGGTGTCCCAGCAGATAATTCCAGGTTTTACGGCTCAGCAGGTTACAGTCGATCTGAATAAAAGGGTGGCTGCGACGCGCGCTGCGCAGGTAGATCGTGCGCGCCAGATATTCCTTCCCTGTTCCGGCGGCGCCGAACAGAAACACCGGTGCGCGTCCTGCCGCCGCCTGCAGGATGCTTTGATGATATTGGGCGGTGAGGCCGGTGATGTTATAGATACCGGCGGAGCACGCCTCCTCCAATTGGCTGCAGTTATAGTAGCTGATGCCGTATTTGTCCCCGGCGACAGGGGGTGTGGAAGCGAGAAAATAAAAGGCGGTATAGGCCTCTCCGTCGGAGGGAAGCTGCATCGCTTCAATGTTGTACAGCAGCCCGCGGAACTGCTGCATGACCTTGATGCGTCCCGCGGCGGCCACGCTCTCGATTTTTTCGCGCAGCATGTCCAGCAGCTCTGCGGAGGCGTCCTCCAGCGTGGAAAAAACCAGCTTGCCCGCACGGGTGAATACTACGGTCTGGCTGGTGCGTTTGTGCAGGAGCTGGCGCAGGAACTGGTTTTCGCTGCGCAGCTGGCGGTTGGCGCTGCAGAAAAAAACAGCCTGGTCGAACGCGGCGCGGATGCTTTCGGCGCTGGAGGTGATAAGGAAAGCGTTGACGTCCATCTCCTTGGCGGCGGTGTAGGTGACCATATCGCACAGGACCGAGGCATATTCCTCCCGCCGCAGGTATTGCAGCGTGGTAACGGCCTGGCTGGAGGATTGTATGGTAAATACGTCCAGCTGGTATGGCAGCAGCGTCCGCAGGATGCCCATATCCTGTGTGATGTTGGAATATCCCACAATGGCCACTCGCCCCTCGTGAATGTTGGCGCGCTGAAGCGTGCACAGGACATCGTACACGGTGGTGCCGATCTCGATGACCGGCAGCGAAACGGATTGTTTCAGCAGTCTGGCCGTGCCGCCCCGGGAGATGATCACATCAAAATTTGCGTGGAAGCCTTTCTGCGCGAGCTCCAGCCCTTTGGCCAGATCGCCCACGCTGATGGTCAGCTCCAGGCCGTCGTATTCTTTCGCGGTCTCTGTTAAAAGCGGCACCATCCCGGGATAGGGCGAGATCGCCAGTACTTTGATGGATGGCATTTTCTTTCATCTCTCTTTTGTTTAAAAATGAAACACATTTTTGCTTTATTATAGCGAATTCACAAAGAAAACACAACAAATTTTCTTAAGTGTTTCATAATAAAACGATTTGCGGAGGGATTCTGCATACCAGCATAAAAAATACGCCTGTATAATGAAAATGACGAAAGGTCCGCCGGACAGGGATAAGAGGAGAGCCTATGATACATTTATTTGTAATTGCGGATGATTTTACAGGCGCGCTGGATACAGGCGTACAGTTTGCTTCCTATGGAGCGGCCACGAAGGTCGTTGTGGGGACAGGCCTGCAGGCACTGGAGGCAGACGCGCAAACACAGGTGCTCGTGGTGGATGCCGAGACACGCCACCTTCCGGCGGCGCAGGCATATGATACGGTCTACCGCCTGGTGCGCTGGGCAAAGGAAAAAAAGATCGGATGCATCTATAAAAAGACAGATTCCGCGCTGCGCGGGAATATCGGGGCAGAGCTTTCCGCCGCGCTGGCAGCGGATGGAGGCGACAGGCTCCATTTCGTGCCCGCCTTCCCGAATCTGGACCGCGTCACCCGCGGCGGCGTACACTACATCGGCGGCGTGCCCGTTGCCCAAAGTGTGTTTGGAAAGGACCCCTTTGAGCCGGTGACGCATTCCCGTGTGGAGGATATTCTGCACGAACAGACGGATACACTGTGCGCCTATATCCCCGGCGGCGGTTCCGCAGAGGGCAAAGCAGGCGTGCTGGTCTATGAAGCTCAGACGAACCGGGATATGGCACAGATCGCCGACCGGCTGGCGGCCCGGAGCGAGACCGGATTGCTGGCCGGATGCGCGGGCTTTGCATCCGTGCTGCCGCGGCTGCTGCAGCTGTCCTGCCGGGACACCGCGCCGCTGCCGCTCTGCGGCCGTCTGCTCGCGGCCTGCGGCAGCATCAACCCGGTCTCGCTGGAGCAGTGCGCGCAGGCCGAGGCACAGGGAGCGCCCCGCTTCAGCCTCACGCCGGAGCAGAAGCTCGCGGGACTGGGCGGCCGGCGCGCAGGCGGGCAAAATGCTGGAGGCTGTGTTACGGGCCTGTTCGCAGGAGCCGGTGGTGGTGCTGGACACAGGCGGCGCGGTGGAGAACGCGGGCGCGGACAAAACCGCAGACCGCATCCAGATCGCCAATACGCTGGGCGCGCTGCTCAAGCGTCTGTTGGACGACGGGCTGGAGAGCACGGTGCTGATCATGGGCGGTGATTGTCTTTTGGGCCTGATGCGCCAGCTGGGTGTAACGGAGATCATGCCTCTGTGCGAAGTCGCGCCGGGCGTGGTGCTGTCGCAGTTCACCTATGGCGGACGGCAATGGAACCTTGTTTCCAAATCCGGTGGGTTTGGAGCAAAGACACTGTTTTATGACCTGCAAAACATTCTGGAACGATGGAAAAAGGAACTGCCCGCGGTGTGACGGAGCATGCAGCCTTTCAGACAGGAAAAGAGGAGAAGATAAAATGCGTATCGCCTGGGAAGGACGGGAGCTGTACTGCCATATCTAAACAAAAGCAGGCTTTGACCCGGTAAAAACACTTTATGTCTGCGCTCCGGGCGCGGATGCGGCAAGCTATGAAGCCGCCGCACGTTTTGCGCAGGCATCCGGCTGGCGGGAAATCGCAGAGCAGGACGGGGCGGTACTGGTGCTCCCCATCGTGCCGCACGGCTGGCGGGCGGAGGACGCGGGGCTGCTGATGGAGATCTACCGCGGCACGCGCGGCAGCTTTCCGACCCAAAGCGGGAAAAGCCTGTATGGGCGCGGCGGCTATTTGTGGTGTTGGGAAACACTGATCTATGCGGTGGGATATGAGGACGGCGCCTCTTTCCTGGGCGACGCATCGGCTGCCTGTCCAAGCTTTTTTGCTGCGGCGGCGCTCGTGGGCGGCGTGCCGCAGGATTATACGCCCGGGGAGCGTCCTTCCAGCCACTGGCTCGTGGAAAATGTGAGCGCGGATTATAAAACCCTGAACCGGGAGCTGCCCGTCTGCCTCTGGCTGATGGTGCGTGAACGGCAGGAGGCGGACGCGGCTGTCCGCTATTTCAACCGGAGCAACGGCGCGCAGGGGCCGGGCTGTGAAGAAATGTTTGATGATATTTCCGCGACGGTCTACCGGGCGCCGGACGGCGGAGCGGCGCAGGTACGGGTTTCGACCGGGACCTTCGCCCCGGAGCCTGCGCTGGCGCACACGGTTTTTTCACAGCTTTTTGAACGCGTCATCCGCTGGAAAAACGGCCCGGATGGAAAGCTGGCGCCTTTCATGAGCCGTGCGGACTTTTATGCGTCCCCGCGCTTTGCGCTGGATTCTGTTGTGTACGGGGGCCGCAGCTACGGCTTTTTCGTTCATGTGCCGGAAGGGCTGACGGCGGAGCAGGCCAGGGGCCTGCCGCTGGTGTTCAGCGTACATGGCCGGGGCGAACCGGCCTGGATGTTCGCGGAGAAAAACGGCTGGGACAGGCTGGCGGACGAGACCGGCGCGTTTCTGCTGGCCGTGCCGGACTCTCCGGAAAACATCTGGTTTCTGGAACGCGACGGCGGTGTATTCGCCCGGATGATCGACAGGCTCCACAGCCGTTACGGCATCGACCGGGAGCGCGTTTATCTGACGGGCTTTTCCAACGGAGGCATGATGACACGGGAGGCGGGCACGCGGTATCCGCAGCTTTTCGCGGCTTTATCACCCTGGAATGCACCGCCTGCCGAGACCTGGCCCGGCTTTGCGGAAGGCGGGTGGCAGATGCCGTGCTTCATCTATCTGGGTGACAACGACCCCGTCGCGCGGGGCACGGAAGAACCGCTGCTGGAGCAGATGCTCCGGGCAAACTGTTGTGCGGCTGTGCGGACGGCCGGGGGCTTTGTGCCGGATGCGATATACAACGGCGAAAACCATTACACTGCCGCGCGTGGGTATACCGAGGGCGAACGCTTTGGCACAGCGGTCTACCGGGACGCGCAGGGCGTACCGCGCGTATGTGTGACAGTGATGAAAAATATGCCCCACGGAGCGATCCACGATGAGAGCCGGGCGGCATGGGAATTTATGAGACGGTATCGGAGGCCGGGAAACGGAAAGGCTGTGGAAACGGTGCCGCATACAGAGAGCACAGAAACAGAATGCGCAAAACAAAAGGAGGAGCGACTGAAGTGAACGATACGATGAACGAGATCACAGCATTTTCTCCCTTCGGAGGACGTCTGGTGCTGGAGGAGGTCAAAGGTGCGCAGGAACGCGCGAACGTGCCGGAGAACAGCATCGAGACGAAGGCGGGCGATGACCGCAGCATGTACGTCTATGTGCCGGCTTCCGGCTGCCCGGACGCGAAACAGACGCAGGTCGTCATGTTTCTGCGGGATGGCGCGGACGAAGCCTCCGCCCAGGCGGCCATGAAGGAATATGGTTTGGACGCGCTGGCGGAAAAGGAGCATTTTGTGCTGGCCTTCCCCAATCCGCGGCAAAGCGGCTGGAGCGAAAGGGACGCGGAAGACATGGACTATCTCCCGCTGCTTTATGGCCCTGCCGCAGGGCAAGGGAAAGGTCGGCGGGTTCATCGGAATGATCTTCTATATCGGCGGTTCTCCGTCAGCCGGCGCACTGCTGCTTGCGATGAGCGCGCGAAGGCCCCTGAATGTGGCGGGCGTGCTGCTCTCGGAGCTCCCTGCGGATTACAGTATCCCGCAGGACGGCGTGAACGCGCCGCAGGTGGCTTATCTCTGCGGCGGAGCCGCCCGCGCCGCAGATTATTTTGGAAAGGTGAACGGAGTGACGGGAGCGGACGCCCGGCCGCTGGAGCACGCGGTGCTTTACACCAGCCCCGTAAACCCAAATGTGCGGCACATCGTGTCCGAGCTGCCGTTCAGCGCGCAGGAAGCGGTCCGTGCATGGGACATGCTGTTCTGCAAAGCGAGGCGCTGGTCCAACGACACCTATGGGACATATCAAAAGCGCACGGATTTCACGGCCCGCGGCTTTGTGGCACACGTCAACGACCCGGGCCTCGGCGTGAACGAGGGCTTTGCCCATACCTGGTACGAATATGTACCGCCCCGTCTGCGCGGCAGCAAAGAAAAAGCGCCGCTGGTGTTTTATTTTCACGGCATCGGCTGCGTGCCGCTGTACGGCGCGGAGCAGAGCGGCTGGCACGATATCGCTGACAGGGAAAACTTTATCGTCGTATATCCCAAGCCCGCCCGCAACAAGGCGTGGAACATCTGGGATGAGCCGGGCATGCCCAGCGACCAGGCCTTTGTGCTGGCGCTGCTGGAGCATATGAAGCGGACCTATGCCATTGATGAAAGCCGCGTGTACATCTCCGGCTTTTCCATGGGCGGCATGATGACCAACGCTCTGGCATGTGCATATCCCGAGCTGTTTGCGGCGGCAGCCCCTTGCAACGGATTCAATTCCGGCTATCTGGTCCCGGCGTCGGAAATGTGGACAAAGCTACGGAAAATGCCCACCGGCCGCGGTTTGCCGGACGGCCCTTCCGAACCGGTCACCCGTACACGTGTACGGGCGGATGCGAAAAAGGCTGCCTTTGCCTACCGTATGCCCCTCATCCAGAATTCGGGTCTGCTGGACGGCACATGGCCCGCTGCGCAGGACGATCCCTTCAAGCGGTTGGCTTCTTTTGATTACTGGAAAACGTACAACAATATTTCCCTCACGCCTTACGAGCCTGCCGCCGCGTGTGAATCCGGCCTGACGGCCGACGAGACATTTTATGACTGTGCGGACAGGCGCTTCCTTCACCACCGTTGGTTCAGCCGCGATGAAGGAAAGCCCGCGCTGTTTGAAGTTGTGCTCGCAAAGCGTATGCCCCACGCGCTGGACCTGCGCCAGCTGGAGCTTGCCTGGCAGTTTATGAAAAGGTTCTCACGCGGGAAGGACGGTTCTCTGCACATCGACCCGTAACGCGCCCGCTGCGAAACAGCCAGACGCTTTGAGACCACAGCAGATGGGAGGAATGGAAAAGAAAAGACGGGAGTGGAAAATGGTATCTGCATATTGGAAAACACGGCAAAAGCGAATAGAATGAAGGAGTGAATCACAAATGACAATTCAAATGATCATTACATTGGCAATCGTGATCGGCATGATCGTCATGATCATGTCGGACAAATTTGCCTTCGGCGCACCGCCGCTGATCGCCTGCGTTCTTCTGGTACTGACGGGCTGCGCCACCATGTCCGAGGCCTTTGCGGGCTTTGTGGACAAAAATGTCATCATGATCGCCGGTTTTATGGTGGTCATGGCGGCGTTGGAAAAAACCAGCCTCATCGACAAGGTCAAGGCAACGATGTTCAATATGGCCAGCAAGGGCGGATATCGCAACTACATCCTGTTGCTGATCGTTGTCATGCTGGGAGCCAGCGTGATGAGCGGTACAGGCTATTATGTATTGGTGCTGAGCTTGGTATCCACTATCCCCTACAATAAAAATCTGCCTATTTCAAAAATCTTTATGCCCTTGGGCTATGCCACTTACAACCCCATCGTACCTGTGAATATGGCGTTTTACGTGGGCTTGGTGGCCTCTCTGCTGGAGAGTTCCGGCGTCACAGGCACCGCAGTGCCGCTGCTGGTATATTCCGGCATCAAGCTTGTCAGTTCTATCGCGTTTTTGGTGTGGGCGGTTATCGGTTACCGCTTCCTGCCGGACCACCCCATTGCCGAAGCGGGCGCGCAGGCTTCCGAACAAAAGTCAGAGGGCGAAAAGCTGTCCAGGTGGAAAGAAATCGTTGTGTATATTGCTTTCGTGGTCAACTTCGTAGCCATGATCTTCCTGGATAAGCTGGGGGAGCCGGGCTATGCCATCCCCGGCGTCATTGCCGCCGTACTGTTCGTTTTGGGCATCCTCAATTTCAAGGAAGTGCGCAACAATATTGCCTCTCCGCTGATTCTTATGATGGCCGGCGTCATCGGCGTGGCCGGCGCCCTGGCGAACTCCGGCTTCACCGCCATGGTGGGTGACGCGGTGGCCGGCGCTTTGGGTACCAGTGTCAGCCCATTTGTCATCGTATTGGTGTTCACACTGCTCACCAGCCTGAGCGCTACGTTCACGGGCGCCAGCTTCGGTTCCCTGTTCGTATTTGCGCCCATCGCCATCTCCGCTTGCGTCAGCATGGGGTTGGATCCTACGGCTGTGGCTGTGGCTTGTGTCACCGCCGCTTGGATCAACTGGATCATGCCCATCGACGGTATGCCTGCTATGATTCTTGGCATGGGCAAATACAAGCTGGTTGATTTCTGGAAGTTCACTCTGCCGTTGTACGTCATCCAGATTCTGGTGCTGTGCGGGGCCTGTGTGATTGTATTCCCCATGTAATAATAACCTGCGGTCGGCGGCGGAACATGCCGCCGGCCCTTTTCGGAGAGAGATGATACGCCATGAATACACTGAGTAGTTTGAAAATGCCGCGCGCCGTGCTGCGGCGAGGGCGCGCTGAAAAAGATGCCGGAGATCCTTCAGGCGGCGTCTGTGAAAAAAGCGGCTGTCTTTACAGACAAGGGGATCCGCAGCGCCGGCCTGCTGGACCCCGTGCTGGAGCAGCTTCAAAAGTCGCAGGCGGCATTCTGTGTGCTGGATGACCTGCCGCCGGAGCCGAGCTACGGCCAGGTCCAGAAGCTGGTGGATGCCTGCCGGGCCGAGGGCGCGGATATGATTCTGGCCGTGGGCGGCGGCAGCGTGATGGATACCGCCAAGCTGGCCGGTGTGCTTTTGGACGGCAGCTCGACCGTGCACGACCTGCTGGAAGCGCCCGGCCGCGCAAAAAATGCTGTCCCACGCTGATGATCCCCACAACGGCGGGCACGGGCAGCGAAGCCACGCCCAACGCTATCGTAGCCGTGCCGGAGCAGGAGCTGAAGGTGGGCATCGTCAGCGACGCGATGATCGCAGACAATGTTCTGCTGGACCCGCTGATGATCAAAAATCTGCCCCGGAAAATTGCGGCGGCCACAGGTGTGGACGCTTTGGCGCACGCCATCGAATGTTACACAAGCAATAAGGCGAATCCCATCAGCGATACTTTTGCGCTGGAAGCGCTGGATATGATTTTGAACAACATCCTGCCTGCGTGCGACAGTGCGGACGCGGTATCGCAAAAATCAGCCATGCAGCTCGCAAGCTTTTACGCGGGCGTGGCTATCACTGCCAGCGGCACAACGGCCGTCCATGCGCTCAGCTACCCTCTGGGCGGAAAATATCATATCGCCCACGGCGTATCCAACGCCATTCTGCTTGCGCCTGTGATGCGCTTCAACGCGCCTGCCTGTCCGGAACGCTTCGCCGCCGCGTATGACCGTTGCGTACATGGAGAAAAAACCTGCGTGACGCAGGAGGAAAAAATGGAATTTATGCTGCGTTGGCTGGAGAAGATTGTCCGGCATCTGGAGATACCCACAAGCCTTTCGGCATTCGGTGTGTCTGCGTCGGATCTGGAGACACTGGTGGCGGCCGGCATGCAGGTGACACGGCTTCTGAACAACAATCTGCGCCCGGTGACGGCGGACGACGCCCGCGCGCTGTACCGCCGGATCCTCTGACATCGGAAAGGACGGAAAAACATGAATAGAATCGAGATCAAGGGCATCATCCCGCCCATCATTACGCCGATGCACGCGGATGAAAGTATCAATACCGCCGAGCTGCGCCGCCAGGTGGACCGCCAGATCGAAAACGGCGTGCATGCGCTGTTCTGCTTTGGCACCAACGGCGAGGGATATATTCTGGACGGCAGGGAAAAACAGCTCGTGCTGGAGACGGTCATTGAGCAGGCGAACGGCCGCGTGCCGGTGTACGCGGGCACAGGCTGCGTTTCCACACGGGAGACCATTGCACAGTCCCGCATGGCCAGAGACGCGGGAGCGGATGTACTGAGTATTATTACGCCCAGCTTTGCGGCGGCCAGCCAACAGGAGCTGTACGACCACTACCGTGCCGTGGCTGAAGCCGTGGATATTCCCATCGTGCTGTACAATATCCCGGCACGTACAGGAAATGCTCTTGCGCCCGAGACGGTGGCACGCCTTTCCCGGATCGAAAACATCGTCGGTGCAAAGGATTCCTCGGGAAACTGGGATAATATGAAAGCTTATCTGGATGGCACCCGGGGCAGCGGCTTTGCAGTGCTTTCCGGCAACGACGGCCTGATCCTGGACTGCCTGAAGAACGGTGGCCGGGGCGGCGTGGCGGGCTGTGCCAATGTTTACCCCCGCACCATGGCGTCTATTTATGATTGTTTTGCCGCGGGCGATTTGGAAAAAGCGCAGGAATATCAGGCGAGCATCGCGTCCTTCCGCGCATGCTTCAAATACGGCAACCCGAATACGGTCGTCAAAACAGCCGTGGCGCTGCTGGGCTACGACGTGGGAAAATGCCGCGCACCGTTCAACCAGCTCCCGGAAGAAGGCGTTGCCGCGCTGCGGCAGGTGCTTCGTGAGAATGCGGAAAAGGGGATGCACTGACCCATGAACAACACGGAAATAAGGCGGTCGGTCATCGGCATCACGATGGGCGACCCCGCGGGCAACGGGCCGGAGCTGTGTGTGCAGGCCCTGCTCCACAAAGCGATTTATGAGGAATGCCGGCCGCTTATCGTGGGGGATGCAAACGTTATCGAAAAAGCGGCTGTGCTGCTGGGCCATCCGGAGCTGACCGTGCACCGCGTGGACAGCGTGGAGCAGGCGGCTTTCACCTGGGGGATCATCGACGTTTACCATCTGGACCTTGTGGACCTGGCGCGGTTTGAATACGGAAAAGTGTCCGCGATGTGCGGGCGCGCGGCGTTTGAGTGCGTGCGGAAAGTCATTGAACTGGCACTGGACGACGAGGTGGATGCCACCTGCACCAACGCTCTGAACAAAGAGGCCATGAACTTGGCTCTCGCGCCCGAGGGCATGCACTTTGACGGCCATACGGAAATCTATGCCCACTATACTCACACCGAGAAATATACGATGCTGCTGGCGCACCACGATCTGCGTGTGGTACATGTTTCCACGCATTGCTCGCTGCGGGAAGCGTGCGGCCGTGTGGAAAAGCAGCGTGTACTGGATGTCATTCATATCGCGGACAGCGCATGCAGAAGCTTCGGAATCCCGCGCCCGCGAATCGCCGTGGCAGGGCTCAACCCTCATGCGGGAGAAAACGGCCTGTTCGGCAGGGAGGAGCTGGACGAGATTATCCCGGCGATCCGTGCCGCGCAGGACGAGGGACTGTGTGTGGACGGCCCTGTGCCGCCGGACAGTTTATTTCCCAAGGCGCTGGGCGGCTGGTATGACATCGTTGTGGCCATGTACCACGACCAGGGGCACATTCCGCTCAAAACCGTCGGCTTTGTATATGACAGGGAAAAACAGGCGTGGAAGGCTGTCGAAGGAGTAAACATTACACTGGGGCTGCCCATCATACGTACCTCGGTGGACCACGGAACGGGTTTCGACCAGGCAGGCAAAGGCACTTCGAATGAATTGAGCCTGCTCAACGCCATTCAATATGCCGTCACGATGGCCCGCAACCGCAACATCAAAGAGTGAGGGGAAGAAAACCATGAAATATCCATGTTTGCCCGGCCTGACACCGGACGGCACCGTTTATCAGAATTCTGCAATGGGAACGGTGGAGGCCATGCTGCCCCCGGGCCCGGGGCTACGGCGCATGCGCCCGCCTTGCTGGAAACTCCGGACGGCAGTTTGCTGTGCGCCTGGTTTGCCGGCAGCTTTGAAGGCAGCGGCGATGTGAGCATCGTTTGCGCCCGCCTGCCCAAAGGAGCCGCACGATGGGAAGCTCCAGTACAGGTGTCCCATGATGAAAAACGCAGTGAGCAGAATCCCTCGCTGTTTCTCGCGCCGGACGGCGCTGTATGGGCGGTTTATACCGCCCAGCTGGACCGTGTGCCCGGCAAGGATAATATGCAGTTCACGTCTGTCATCCGCCGGCAGAAAAGTACGGACGGCGGCCGCACCTGGGGCGAACCGGATGTGCTGTTTGCCCGGGAGGGAAGCTTCTGCCGCCAGCCCATCCAGGTGCTTGCAAGTGGACGCTGGATATTCGCAAACTGGCTGTGCAGCGACAGCGCATCCGGTCTGGCCGGAGACCCGACGGCGTTTCAGATCTCCGACGATCAAGGCTGTACTTGGCGCACTGTAGAGATGCCGGGCAGCAACGGCCGTGTACATGCCAATGTGGTGGAGCTTGCGCCGGGACGTCTCGCGGCGTTCATGCGGAGCCGTGCGGCAGATTTCATTTATCGCAGTGAATCGCTGGACGACGGCAATACGTGGAGCGAACCGGCGCCCACGGTCCTGCCCAATAACAACTCCAGCATCAGCGCCGTCAAGCTGCAAAGTGGACGCATTGCCGTTGCCTATAACCCCACCCATACGCCTGCGCCGCAGCCAGGTGTGGCAGCCTGGCCCGGCCTTCGCTGCCCGGTTGCGGTGGCCCTCAGCGAGGACGGCGGCCTTACATGGCCGATGATTCGCCATATGGAGCTGGGAGAGGGTTTTGTAGGGTCAGAAAACAGTACCAACAACCGCCAGTATGAGTACCCGTATCTGATGCAGGCTTCGGACGGCAGGCTGCATCTGGCGTTCGCGTATCAGAATCGCCGCGGTGTAAAATGGATGACGTTTTCGGAGCAGGATGTTATGGGTGAAAAGCGTGAAACTGTAGGCGTGTACAACCCGACAGCCGCCAGGGTATAGTGCGTTTTACAGGCGGAAAGCCCGAAAGCGCGCTGCCGCGGAGCGAAGCGGTTTCACGGCAGTGCGTGCCATTTCAGCAACACGCAAAAATACGGTAAATTTTTTTCAAAAGCATGTTGACAAGAAGAATGTTTCATGATAAAATCTAACATGCTGATTCGGAAACGAACAGCAGAAAAAGCGTGATCACGGGGTGACTCGTGTTCACATATATGCGGATGTGGCGGAATGGCAGACGCGCTAGATTCAGGTTCTAGTGAAGGCCCGCGGCGATGGAGGCGGGCTTCGACCTCAAAGCCCTTCCGGTGGTGATTCTGGGCGGCGGGGGAGGGCGTAGCGGCACGCAATCTCCGGGAGAGCCGCTGACGGACAGCCGGATCGACGCGGCGGGCTTTGAGCGCCTCGCGCAGCAGATGGCGGCCTCGGCATCACCCAGTGAAAAAAAACGGGCCTGCTTTTCGTTCCGTCCCCGGCCCGGCGATCCGGAACAGCAGCGTGCGTGGGAGATCCTGCAGACCGTGCCGGAAGGAAAGAAAACGGCGTTTGTGGCGGGAGCGATCCTGCGGAGCAGGAAGAGGAAGCACTGGAGCAGACATTGCGCCGTGTTCTGCGGGAGGAGCTGCGGACCGTCAGCATACATTCGCCCGCCGGGGGGAAACAGTGCCCGGCCAGATGCTGGATTTTCTGGCCGGTCTGTAAAGGCCGGGCCTGCCATTGTTGGAAATGACGTAAAAAGCGAAGAATAACATCGAAATGTCATTGGGTATGGTGATAGCTTTGGCCATGGCTTTGGGATATCCTTGTGTTGCGCCGAAAGGAACGGCGACACCGGAAAAGGATAGAAAAGCCATGGAACTGCGCAATGCTTCCGTGAAGCTGCCCGCGGACCTGCACCAGCAGATCAAGGACGAGCTGGAAGCGAAGAACATCACGATGTCCCAATTTTTTGAGATGGCGGCAAAAGAGCATTTCGACAAAGAGAAAGGCGGAAAACAATGGCAAACGGACGGACGCTGGCATTTACGGTATCGGAGGAACTTTTCCAGAAGGTGAAGGAGTACCTTGCATGGTATGAGCGCACATATCACCGGCGGCTGACGCAAAAGGAATTCGTGCTGGGCCTGATCGAGGATGAGCTGGAAAAATGAGCGAGGCTATGGAGACCGACCGGCAGGCGGAAACAGCGGCTGGGTGCGGCGACGGCGATGCGGCGGATGAAGCAGGCAGGGGAAGCGGCACTGTGCGCCCCGGAGAGTGGCGCACAGGCCGAAGAAACAGCCGGAGCGGACACGGATACCACAGAGTACGAAACAGAGGCGTACAGCGAAGAAAGCCCGTACGATGCTGAAGGATTCTGCGGAGAAGGCGATCCGCAGGGATACGAAGCATAACGGGAGGCAGGCCCCGCGGCGCATGGCAAAACTATGACATTTTTGTTTGCAAAAAAAGGGGGGATGCCTGTTGGTGGTAAAATGACCGGCCTTAAATTTCTATGATGGAGTGTGATATAGAAAACTATACGGTATATGGATATGTTCTCCGGGATCGGCGGGTTCCGGGAGGGGCTGCGTCGTGCCGGGGGATTTGAATGTGCAGGCCATTGCGAACAGGACGAGCATGCGGAGCGCAGCTACCGCGCGCTGTTTGACACGAGGGGAGAGTGGTTCTGTGAGGACATCCGAAAAGCAGACGCCGGCAGCATGCCGGATTTCGAGCTTCTCTGTGGCGGATTTCCGTGCCAGAGTTTCAGCATTGCTGGAAGCAGGCATGGCTTCGCAGACCCAAGAGGAACGCTGTTCTTTGAGCTTGCCCGAGTGGCTGAAGCCCGGAAGCCTCAGTATCTGCTGTTTGAAAATGTACCCGGTCTGCTTAACCATGACGGCGGCAGGACGTTTGATGCGATCCTCAATGCGCTGGACCGACTGGGGTATGGTGTGGAATGGCAGGTGCTCAACAGCAAAGATTTTGGCGTGCCCCAGTCAAGACGCCGGGTGTACATTGTGGGATATCTTGACGCCCGATGTGCGGAAAAATATTATATCTTGCTGATAATAAACTCGATAAAAGAAAAAGGGGAGATAGAAAAGTTTGAGGAACGGTGGGATTCACTGAAAAATGGTGGTAGTGCGCTTTCAAGTTGCCTTGATGTTTCATTGCGCCCTGTATTAATCCACTTTGGTAGTGGATGCTACATCCTTCTTTGGTTGAATTATTAGTGCTACCAATGACAACAGATACTCCACAAGTTTTTATAAATGTGTGACGGCTTCAGGTGAATTAAATCTTTTGTGCTTCTAATATGGATGTTTTTCCAGCGGTCGCACGTAAAGAACTCCATGGCTCAATGCAAACATAGGGAGCTTGGTATACGGCACGTGCCAGATTCCAAGGTAAGGGAAACTGGGGAATGAGATGGTAACGCCTTTGGTGCCTTTGGGGCTGCCAAGGAAAACCTGTCGCGCCGTGTTCTCCAACACCACTGCGTCGTGGTGAAAAAGCTCATGTGTTAGTGGCAAGGAAACGTTGTCTACCAGAGGAAAGGGAGAAGTTGTCCCATCCAAAAAGTGATTACTTGTAAAACCGATGCGCCGGGGCTGGCAGCAGGAGGAAAAAAAGAAGTCGGTAATCGGAAAGGCTAGGCCGGCTTCGAGAGGAAGCCGAAAGCCGGGATGTCCGCCGAGACCAAAATATAAATCGCGCGTGTCGGTGTTTTCAACCTGATAGGTGATCTGTAGCAGAGCATCAATCAGCTGATATCGGACAGAAAAAATAAAATGCCTGGGATACTGAGCGTATGTTTCTGCATTGTCGCAGAGAGTGAGTGTCAGGCTTGTTTTAGAGCGGTATGCTAAAGAAAAACGCGCACGGGGAGCAAAGCCGTGAATAGGGAGGGAATACATCCTCCCGTCCAACTGATAGCGCCCCTCTGTAAGACGGGCAACGTATGGGAAAATATTGAGCGCACGGTCCGGCCAATAAGAAGGATCGCCTTGCCAGAGGTATTCCGTGCCGTCCGGGCTTTGAAGAGACTGCAGTTCCGCGCCTGCTTCAGACACAATGGCGCGCAGATGCGGGTTTTCAATCGTGTAAAGCATACGACCCTCCTTATTTGGCGGCTGGGTATTCGTTACACAGAAGCCGGTAGGGCGGCTCGTCCTCGTCGATACAGGGAAGCGCCCGACAGGCGGATTGAAGTGATTATCAGAGTTGTCGTCGTTGCATTGGCTCACTTCGCCGAGCAGCACGGCTCCAGTACCCGGCTCGACAGAAAAATCGTGATACATACCTTGTGTTACAGATGCTTTCCCCGGGGCGGAGCCTTACCTGTGAACCGGCAGGGACAGTTGTGGTCAGGCCATCGAGGTGGACGGTCACGTCGGAAACAAGGTCAATATCTTCGTTTGAAGTGAATTGTAGACACGGATAAGCACATTGCCGCCGCCGCGGTTGATGATGTCCTCAGTTTTGAACCAGTGGAAGTGATTCGCGGCCATCTGGCCCTCTTTCAGATACAGCAGCTTCTCCGCGTAGACCTTCGGATATTTTTCCGGCTGCGTGCGGCAGCCGTTGCGGATGGTGATAAGGGAAAAGCCAAGGCGGTTGAAATCTCCCGTGCCGAAATCCGTGATGTCCCAGCCGAGCATACAGTCGCGGACTTCGTCGTACTCGTGAGCCTTTTCCTGCCACTGCTCCGGTGTGAAGTGGCAGAAGGGCGGCAGATAGCAGTGATGTTTTTCACACATTGCCTCCAGCTCTTTCGGCCAATCCCTCAAAGTGCTTGGACGCTCTCTTTCTGATTTTGGAGCGTTTCTTTTCTAAAAATTGAAATGGGCGGGAAGCCATTTTAGGGCTTTCCCGCCTTGATTACTTTTTAGCAAAGACGGGCGTGACTGTCAACGGCGGCGCATGAAATGCGCGTTCATTCTTGACCGTTAGACTGGCTGCTGGCTCCAACTTGCTATCTTCCTGACAAATGGGAATGTCTAAGATAGTAAAGACGTCCCACATGCAACTCTTTCTTTTATTGCGGAAACCGTATCTTTAATTGTGAATGTAGTTGTGTCTATGACATTTGATTCATATATTCCCAAACCGGAAAATTGCTCCCACATTGTTTCTACTAATTCAATATTTGTTTTTCTGTCTAATTTTGAGCGTTCCACAGCTCGCTTCATAGTTTCTTCTTTACTGGCCCTTAAAACAATATAGTGTACTTCATAATCTTCTCGAACAAGGGCTCTCCATGGTTCTAAAAACCACGGCCCTACAATTCCATCTACAATTACATCATATCCACCGCGGGCATAGCGCTTTGCAGCTTCTAAAAAGGCTTCAATAACAACTAAATTTTGTTCGTTGGACTCTGGTAAATGCGGCGGTATTGCTCCTTTGCTTAAATAATGAAAAAAGTCGTCTGTGTGCATATGCACAGATTTATCCATGTTCGATTCTTTTGCGACAATCGACGCAATTGTTGTCTTTCCTGTTCCCGGCGAACCTGTAATCACAATAATTCTTCCTTGGTTCATCTGTATTTTCCCTGGCTGTGCCGCCAGAGTTCACAGGCGGCAGAAAACAGAAAGTGAACGGAAAAGGAGGTCTGCTGTGGACAGTTAGGAGCGAAAAAAGCCTTGATTTATCAGGCTCCGCAAGCCCCAAACCGGGGCTGGTGGTATAAAGTATCGCCCGCCCCGGAAAACGGGCTTCTAACCGTCCACAAAACACGC
>VOFE01000177.1_pt1 | contig 27961 bp, 44 predicted proteins | sample 5384071 | NCBI WGS metagenome assembly VOFE01 (sample SAMN12384724, study PRJNA508395) | human gut metagenome | isolation source: healthy gut D | host: Homo sapiens
TCCTCCATTTCTGCTTTTCTAAAGTTGAACAAAGTTGACTACCATCTGAAGTGAGCAAATGCCTTATTCGCTTCTGCCATCTTATGAGTATCTTCTTTCTTCTGGCGTCGTAGCAAATCCTCTGGGCCGTACCCGCTTTCCCGTCAACCATGATCTGGTTGATGAGCTTTGTGACAACCGTGCTGTTATACATAGGATCCGCTATTACCTCACGCTTGGGAACACCACCACGTCTAGGCATTGAAAAGCCCTCCTTATTATTCTAAAATCTGTTCAAAAAAAACGTTATCCGGTCCGCCATCCTGTTTTTCCAAAAAACCGCCGCTGGTGGCTTATTTCCTTCTTCGGAAAACAACCATGCCGTCTTCGGGTGCCATAGAGAAACCGCCAACAAAACGCAGCTTATTTTTTGGCATTTTCCGCCGTTGCACGAACGCGCCTGCCGATCGTCCAACGTTCCGGCCGTATCAAGGGCGCCGCGAATGATATGATATCTTACACCAGGCAGGTCTTTGACCCTGCCGCCGCGGATCAGGACAACGCTGTGTTCCTGCAGGTTATGGCCTATGCCCGGTATATATGCAGTACCTTCCATGCCGTTTACAAGGCGCACACGGGCAATTTTCCTAAGAGCCGAGTTCGGCTTCTTGGGGGTCATCGTCCTGACCGCCGTGCAAACGCCCTCTTCTGGGGACATTGCTTCAAAATCGGCGAATTGGATTTATCCTCAATGGATTTTCTTCCTTTTTTACCAGTTGGTTAATGGTAGGCATACACGCACCTTCCTTTCTAAAGTATCAATGAAAAATAGCTGTATCTCAAATTCCCCGCAACCCGCTGGGAATTCAATTTCTTCTTCCTTCAAAGCCATGGCGCAGGCCATCGGAACCTTGATTCCGCATGCCTCTCCCAGCTCTTTTTCGCATCGATTCCACATACCACCTCTATGGACTTCTTTTCGCCGATCGTCAATCTGCCGGCTCCTTTTGCCCTCCGCGTCCATCGCCGCATAGATACACCAAAGACCGCATCCATTCTGGGCTTCCGCAGCACCTGTTTTATGCCGACAACCTTTGTTTTCGGCACAAACCAGTTCCTCAAACATTTCTTCTTCCTTTCAAAAAAACGCAAAAGCGCGATTTAAATATAATACCACTCAAATGTTCATATTGTCTCCTGTTTTATCGTTTTCTTCCGCAGACGGTCGCCGCATTCACGTTGCGGTTTCAGGGATTCATAGTTTTTCGTTTTTGAAAACCGCCGCGGCATGCCGTTTTCCGTCTGGAAAAAGAACCAGCCCCTGTTCAGCATTTGCTTTATCTGCGGTATCAAAGACGTCTACCTTCACATGCTCTTTATGCTTCTTCGATGTGCCAGCCGCAAGGTTTTTCCCTGAGAAAATATCCCGCCAGCCCATCAGCGCCAAGCCCCATATAGGGGCATAAACGCCATCCAGTTCATGCGGCCTGCCCAGATGGACGGGATCATCAGCGAACAAAGGCCGCCACGAGAAAACCCGATCAGTCCCATTTCTGCAAAACGTCGACATCTTGCGGAACGCATTTTTTGCATTCGCTTTCCGATGGACGCCTGAATTGTCACCAGCGAACCGACGGGCGTGCGCACCTTTTTCCCAGCCCGAAAATCATGCCTTTTTTCCGCGTAGGGCTCTGGATGAGCCATCTCAAACGATGGCATATCCATCCGCATTTTTCCCGGTTTTTCGTCCCCCCGGCAGAACTGGCATTTCATCGGTGGCATGGAGGTCGTCAATGTTTTCCGGCAAATAGGAAAGCGCGTGGTTTTCCAACCTGCTCCACCTCTTCCTTTTTGTTGTCCGGACATTTCAAAGAACTGATATAGCACTGGTAGCACCCGTTCCTTCCCAGCCATTTGCATAATTCGCTGTCCGCAATCAACCTTTTTTTTTTCCACGTTCTCCGATCATAATTCGTATTGCTCATTATTTCCTCCTCGCCCAAAAACCCCCGGGCGCTGTTTTGCCATTCTAAAAAACGGGCGTTGCCAATCACCGTCCCCTGCCATTCCCCTATTTATTTCAGAGTTCGGTATCCAGATTCGTCGTCGATCTGGGCCGCAATGTTCGTTGACAACATTGCTGATGACGTCGATATTCTTATAACGCTTCATGCCTGTGCCGGCCGGGATCAATTTACCGATGATGATGTTCTCCTTGAGGCCGAGAAGCGGATCCACCTTCCCTTTGATTGCCGCCTCGGTCAGCACCCTTGTCGTCTCCTGGAAGGAAGCCGCCGAAAGGAAGCTGTTCGTGGAAAGCGAAGCCTTGGTGATACCAAAGCAGCACGCGCGACGCGCGGGCCGCTTTCCTTGCCGCTCTGCGGATCATCTGCTCGTTTTCTTTATCAAACTGGAAGATGTCCACCAGTTCGCCCGGAAGCATGGACGTATCGCCCGCATCCTCGATCTTGCACTTTTTAAGCATCTGGCGCACAATGATCTCAAGATGCTTATCGGAAATCTCGACGCCCTGCATCCGGTACACCATCTGGACTTCTTTCAGCAGATATTCTGAACGCCCTTAACGCCCTTGATCTTCAAAATATCATTCGGGTTGATGGAACCTTCCGTCAGCTCGTCGCCCGCTTCGATCACCCGTCCGTCCGCAACCGTTACGCGCGAACCATACGGGAATGAGGTACGCCTTTGCCTCTCCCGAATCGTTCGCCACTGTGATCTCGCGCTTTTTGCGCGTATCGTTGATGATACAACCGTTCCCGCAATTTCGGAAATGACCGCAAGGCCGCGGGGCTTTCTCGCCTCAAACAACTCCTCTACACGGAAGACCCTGCGTGATGTCGCCGCCGGCGACGCCGCCGGTATGGAACGTTCTCATGGTGAGCTGTGTGCCCGGGCTCTCCGATAGACTGCGCTGCGATGACGCCCACAGCCTCGCCAATATCCACGAGGATTCCTGTGGCCATATTCGCGCCATAGCACTTGGCGCAGACGCCGTGCTCACTCTTGCAGGTGAGCACCGTACGGATATAGACCTTTTCGATGCCCGCCCTCTCGATCTGTCGCAATTTCATTCGTAATCATCTCGTTGGCCTTGACGATTACGTTCGTCCGTCTTTATCGATCACGTCCTGAGACGTATAACGTCCCCGGATCCGGTCGGACAGCGGCTCGATAACTTCTTTGCCGTTCGTGTTGGTCGGTTCCTGATCGGCACGCCCTGTACCTGTTCGCCAAGATTCTCAAAGCAGTCGTCCTCCCGGACAATGACGTTATGGGAGACGTCTACGAGGCGGCGCGTCAGGTAACCCGGAGTCTGCCGTCCGAAGCGCCGTATCCGCAAACCCTTCCTCGCGCCGTGCGAGGAGATGAAGTATTCCAGAGCGGACAGACCTTCGCGGAAGTTCGCCTTGATCGGGATTTCGATCGTGCGGCCGTTCGTGTCGGCCATCAGGCCGCGCATGCCTGCCAGCTGTCTGATCTGGTTCGCGGAACCGCGCGCGCCCGAATTTGCCATCATGTAGATTGGATTGAATTTATCGAGGCTCTTCATCAGAGCGTCCGTTACCTTATTGGTGGTTTCTTCCCAAACCTTGACGGCATTGTCTTTTTTTTCCTTTTCGGTCAGCAGTCCGCGCTTATACTGCCTTTTCGATTGTCAACACGCGGTCCTTCGCTTCGGCAATCAGCTTTTTTCGCTGGCGGGATCTTGATATCCGAAACGCTGACCGTAATCGCGCCGATCGTCGAATAGTGGAAGCCCTGGGCTTTTGATTTTATCCAGCACATGGGAGTTCTCCGGGTGGGCCCAAGCTTTGCAAAGCAGAGGTCAACCATTTTGCCGAGCTGCTTTTTATCGATCAGCTGGTCCATCTCAAATTTCAGCTCGTTTTCGGGGATGGACCGGTCCATATATCCCAGATCCTGCGGAATCGCCTGATTGAAAATCACACGGCCTGTGGTCGTCTCGATAATACCCGTCTTCATTTCCCCGTTCACCTCTTTGGTGACACGGATCTTAACCATTGCCTGCAGGTCGATATTGCCCGTGTTGTATGCGAGGATCGCTTCGTCCGGGGAAGCAAAAATGCTGCCCTCGCCCTTTGCGCGGCCCTTCCGGTGGATGGTCAGGTAGTAAGAACCGATGACCATGTCCTGCGTCGGCGATACGACGGGCTTTCCATCCTGGGGCTTCAAAATATTGTTGGCCGCCAGCATCAGGAAACGCGCTTCGCTCTGCGCTTCCACGGAAAGCGGAACGTGCACGGCCATCTGATCGCCGTCAAAGTCTGCGTTGTACGCCGTGCAGGCCAGCGGATGAAGCTTGATCGCGCGTCCTCCACCAGAATCGGCTCAAACGCCTGAATGCCCAGCCTGTGCAGCGTAGGTGCACGGTTCAAAGAACCGGATGTCCCTTGATCACCTTCTTCAAAACATCCCAAACTTCCGGGCCGCACTTTTTTCCACCATCCGTTTCGCAGACTTGATGTTATGGGCAAAGCCTTTCCACAAGCTTTTTCATGACGAAGGGCTTGAAAGAGCTCCAGCGCCATTTCTTTTGGAAGACCGCATTGGTACATTTGAGTTCCGGTCCAACCACGATAACGGAACGCCCGGAATAGTCCACACGCTTGCCCAGAAGGTTCTGGCGGAAACGTCCCTGCTTGCCGCGCAGCATATCGGAAAGGGACTTTAACGGCCGGTTGCCGGGGCCGGTAACCGGACGTCCGCGCCTGCCGTTATCGATCAAAGCGTTATCTACCGCTTCCTGCAACATACGCTTTTCGTTCCGGACGATGATGTCCGGCGCAACTGTAAAAGCCTGTTCAGGCGGTTGTTCCGGTTGATTGACGCGACGGTACAGGTCGTTGAGGTCGGACGCGGCGAAGCGTCCGCCGTCGAGCTGCACCATCGGCCGCAGTTCGGGCGGGATCACCGGAATAACATCCATAATAATCCATTCGGGTTTGTTGCCGGATTTGCGGAAGGCCTCGATGACTTCCACAACCTCGAGACCCGCTTTGATTGCGCGGATGGCTGTCCGGTGGCTCCTTTTCAGTTCCTCGCGCAGGGCCTTTGCTTCGCCTCAAGGTCGACCTTTTTCAGGAGGATCTTGACCGCCTTCTGCGCCCATGCCGGCTGGAGAACGAGTCCTCGCCGAACTTGGCTCTGGGCTTCGCGGTATTCCTTATCTGTCAGCAGTTGTTTGTATTCAAGAGGAGTTTCCCCGGTTCCGTCACGACGAAGGCCGCAAATACAGCACTTTTTCGAGCGACGAGGCGACATATCCAGCAGAAGGCCCATACGGGAGGGAATGCCTTTGAAGTACCAGATGTGGGAGACCGGTGCGGCGAGTTCGATGTGGCCCATGCGTTCGCGGCGCACCTTGGAGTCAATGACTTCAACTCCGCACTTTTCGCACACAATCTCCCTTATAGCGGATTCTTTTATATCTTCCGCAGTGGCACTCCCAGTCCTTGGTGGGGCCGAAAATGCGCTCACAGAACAGACCGTCCCGCTCGGGCTTTAACGTGCGGTAATTGATCGTTTCGGGTTTCTTGACCTCGCCGTGGGACCATTCTCTGTATTTTTCGGGCGACGCCAAGGCCTATCTGCATCGAATCAAATGTATTGAGTTCAAACAAATGAAAACTTTCTCCTCTCTGCTATCTCAAAAATTTTAAACTATTCTCATCCGGAACAGACCGCCGTCGTTAGCACATCGTCAGGATCGTCCATGCCTTCCGTATCGATATTGGATTCGGATATCGATGTCTTCTTCCAAATCGCCGTCACATCGTCGTCAAAACTCATCGTCGATGTCTTCATCCTCAAGCAGGCCGATATCCGGGAGGTGGAGATCGTCATCCTCGAAAGATATCGTCGATATCCTCGATCACCATCGTCGCCCGCGTCGAATTCTGCGCCTCGCCGCCGGCGGAGGTCTTCCGCCCCGCGATGTTGATGTCCGATCGCGGGCGCCGTCATCGTCGTCCCCGGATGGATGATTTTCGCCCTGTCTTCGGATAGCACCTTGATATCCAGGCCAAGGCTCTGCAGCTCTTTGATTAATACGCCCGATTCCGGAACGCCCGGCTCCGGGATATTTTCGCCTGGTTGACGATCGCTTCGTACGTTTTGACACGTCCGACCACGTCGTCCGATTTCACGGTCAATATCTCCTGCAGGGTGTTCGCCGCGCCGTAAGCCTCGAGCGCCCACACTTCCATCTCGCCGAAACGCTGGCCGCCGAACTGGGCCTTGCCGCCGAGGCTGCTGCGTCACCAGCGAATAGGGGCCGGTGGAACGGGCGTGAATCTTATCGTCTACCAGGTGGTGCAGCTTTAAGATATACATATAGCCGACGGTCACGCGGTTTTCAAACGGCTCGCCGCTGCGGCCGTCGTAAAGCACCGTTTTCCGTCCGGCGATCGGCCTTCTTCCGCTCTTTCAAGCAGCTGTTCGATATCTTCCTCCGAGGCTCCGTCGAATACCGGCGTCGCCACGTTCCAACCAAAGGGCCTTGCCGCCATGCCCAGGTGCACCTCCAGAACCTGTCCAATATTCATACGGGACGGCACGCCCAGCGGGTTCAGCACTATGTCGAGCGGCGTCCCGTCGGGCAGGAACGGCATATCCTCCATTGGAAGAATGCGGGAAATAACACCCTTATTACCATGGCGGCCTGCGATTTTGTCGCCCACGGAAATTTTTCTTTTCTGCGCAATGTAAACACGTACGAGCTTATTAACTCCCGCCGTAAGCTCATCCTTGTTTTCACGCGTGTAAATATTTTCACATCGACGACCACACCGCCTTCGCCGTGCGGCACGCGCAAGGGAGGTGTCGCGCACCTCGCGCGCCTTTTCGCCGAAAATGGCGCGCAGCAGGCGCTCCTCCGCTGTCAGCTCTGTCTCGCCCTTCGGCGTGACCTTGCCGACGAGGATGTCGCCGCTTCTGCACCTCCGCCCCAATGCGGATAATGCCGCGCGAATCGAGGTCTTTCAAAGCATCCTCGCCGACGTTCGGGATGTCCGGGTGATCTCCTCGGGTCCGAGCTTCGTATCGCGGGCTTCCGCCTCACTCCTGCAATATGGATGGAGGTAAAAAACGTCGTCCTTCACCAGACGCTCGGAAAGCAGCATAGCATCCTCGTAGTTATAACCCTCCCAGGTCATGAACGCGATGAGCAGGTTTTTGCCCAGGCCAAGCTCGCCGTTGGCCGTGGAAGGTCCGTCGGCGAGGACCTGTCCGGCTTCACCACCCTGGCCTTCGTAAACGAGCGGCAGCTGGTTGATGCAGGTGGACTGGTTGGACCGCGTGAACTTAATCAGATGGAATTCGGATTCCGTACCGTCGTCTTTTGCTGATTACGATATTCTTTGCATCGACGCTCTTCACAATGCCGCCTTCTTGGAAATCTGAGAGCACGCCGGAGTCATACGCCGCTTTATATTCCATGCCCGTTCCGACCACCGGGGCTTTCGGGAATCAGCAGCGGCACGGCCTGACGCTGCATGTTCGAGCCCATGAGAGCGCGGTTTGCGTCGTCGTTTTCAAGGAAGGGAATCAACGAGGTCGCCACCGAAAAACAAGCTGCTTCGGGAAACGTCCATCAAATCCACTTCGTTCCTCGTCACCTCGACAATCTGGTCGCGTACGCGGCACATAACGCGCTCGCGTACGAACTGGCCCGTTTTCGTCGATCGGTTCGTTTGCCTGCGCGACGATGAGGTCTTCCTCTTCGTCCGCCGTCATATATTTCACCTTGTCCGTCACAAGCCCGTTCTTCTTGTCGATGATGCGGTACGGCGTCTCGATAAAGCCGTATTCGTTCACGCGGGCGTATGTCGAAAGCGAACCGATAAAGCCGATATTCGGGCCTTCCGGCGTTTCAATGGGGCACATGCGTCCGTAATGCGAGTGGTGCACGTCGCGCACGTCAAAGCTTGCGCGGACACGGTTCAGGCCGCCCGGCCCAAGCGCCGACAATCTTCTTTTGTGCGTGAGCTCTGCCAGCGGGTTGATCTGGTCCATGAACTGCGAAAGCTGGGACGAGCCGAAAAATTCTTTAATCGACGCCGTTACCGGACGGATATTGATCAGGTTGGAGGGTGTCGCCACATCCATGTCCTGGATCGACATCCGCTCACGAACCACACGTTCGAGCCTGGTGAGGCCGACGCGGATCTGGTTCTGCAAAAGCTCGCCCACCGAGCGCAGGCGCCTATTGCCGAGGTGGTCGATGTCGTCCGTAAGGCCAAGCCCATGCTTCAGGCCAAGGAAATAGCTCACGGAGGCGAACATATCGTCGATGATGATATGCCTCGGAATCAGCACGTGAAGGTTTTCCTGAATCGTTTCCTTCAGCTTTTTCTTTGTCCGTTCCGCACTCGCCGATGATTTCTTTCAGAGCCGGATAATATACTTTTTTCATTGATTCCCGCATCCGCCGGTTTGAAATCGAGGTAACCCTTTGCGTCCACAAACGGTTGCCGTGTACGCGCACCACCTCTTCCCCGATGGAGATGTCTACCGAAGGAATGCCCGAATTTTCAATCGCCAGCGCAATTTTGGGCGTGATTACGTCACCCGCGGCAACAAGAAGTTCGCCGGTATCCTCGTCTACCACGTTTTCCGCGGCGACCTGATTTTCGATACGGCTTGAAATCGCCAGCTTCTTATTGAATTTATACCGTCCGACGCGCGCGAGGTCATACCGCTTGTTATCAAAAACAGGGAGCCAATCAAAATGTTGGCGCTTTCCACCGTCGGCGGCTCGCCCGGCGCAGACGCTTGTATATCTCAAGCAGGCCCCTTCCTTGACAGAGGTGTTGTCCTTTTGATGGTCGCCTCAATATTGACGTCGTCGCCAAAAAAACGCGCGCAAATCCGTATCCGTGGAAAGACCCATCGCACGCAGGAACACCGTTACCGGAAGCTTCCTCGTTCGGTCTACACGAATATACATGCAATCGTTGGAGTCCGTCTCAAATTCCAGCCATGCACCCCTGTTTGGAATCACCGTAGAACTGAAGAGGTCTTTACCCGTCTTATCCTTCGCGACTCCAAAATAAACGCCCGGGCTTCTTACAAGCTGTGAAACGATAACACGCTCAGCACCGTTGATAACGAATGTCCGCTTTTTCGGTCATCAGCGGGAAATCCCCCATGAACACTTCCTGGACGTTGACTTCGCCGGTTTCCTTGTTGAAAAGGCGAACCTGAACCTTTAGGGGCGCGGCATAATTCACGTCGCGTTCCTTACATTCCTCTACATCATATTTCGGCGCATCGGAGATGTGGTAGTCGACAAATTCAAGTACCAGATTTTCAGAATAGTCCGTAATGGGGAGATGTCTTTTAGTACTTCTCCAAGACCCTCCTCAAAAAACGTTCGTAAGAGTTTTTTTGGATTTCGATTAAGTCCGGCATGTCTAGAACTTCTTTGATCTTCGAAAAGCTCATTCTCTTATTTGTTCCAAACTTAACTTCATGCATACTAAACAACAACTCCTATATTTAAATTGATTATTCACGGTCAAAAAGCATATGCACGTCCATCACACCGCTTTTCCAAATACTCGCGGAATTGGCTTTCCAAAAGCATTTAGGGCCGGACCGGTAGAGCCAATCCTCCACAGTACAACTATGCTAATGCAGTTTACTATATTATCATAAGAAAATCAAGATGTCAATAAGATTTTTTCGCTCCGGCGCAATTTTCCAAAACCGGGGTTCACGGCTAACGCCGCCCAAAAAACCGGAAGCGCGGACAAAACATCCGCGCTTCCCCATTTTATTTCATTTTGGCAAATATCATCCGCCCGGCCGCCGTCTGCAGCACGCTTGTCACGACCACAGCCATCGTTTCGCCTTCCGGCCCTTCGCGCCTTCCACCACGATCATGGTTCCGTCGTCCAGGTACGCCACGCCCTGGCTTGGCCTCCTTACCGTCCTTCACAATGGTGACCGTCATCTCTTCCCCGGCCATCAGGATCGGCTTGACCGCATTGGCGAGTTCGTTGATGTTGAACACCGGAACATCCTGCACCGCAGCCACCTTATTGAGGTTGTAATCATTGGTGACGACCTTGCCATTAAGGTCTTTTGCCAGCTTCAGAAGCTTGATGTCCACCTCGGGCACGTCTTCATAATCCGCATCCGTGATCTTGACGGAATTTTTCAGCTCCTTCTGCATACTGCTAAGGATATCCAGCCCGCGCCTGCCGCGCGTACGTTTCATGGAATCGCTCGAATCCGCGATCCGCTGCAATTCCTTCAGCACAAACTCCGGCACCACGATATCTCCCTCGAACATCCCCGTCTTGCAGATATCGAGGATCCGTCCGTCGATAATAACGCTGGTATCGAGTATTTTTGGCGAAATGAAAGTCCCCGTTTCTTTTTTTAGCGGGCTCCATTCCCTTGCCGGATTTACGCGCATGCAGGAACGCCCGTAAAGTCGAACCGGCGCCGGACGCCCATGGAAAGGCCGATTGACCCAAACACAAGGTAGACAAGGATCGTCAGCGGAATCGATAGCCATGCGATCGGGATCAGCCCGATGATGATGGATATCAGGGCCGCCACCACCAGCCCCAGTATGAGACCAATCGTCCCGGAGAGAAGCGTCGCCGACGGCGTTGCCGCAAGCTTTGCCTCCACCTTCTTCGTGTTCTTTTCAAATACGCCTGCCAGTCGTTTGGATAAAATAAAAAATATGATTCCAGAGATAATTCCACTTGCAATATAGGCAACGAATGGTACCCATGTCTGAAGCGTGCTGAAAAGGTCCGCCGATGCGAAGTAGTTGTACAGCGTCACCCCGACCAGTACCAGTCCCGGGCCGATGAAGCATCCGACGACTACGATAAAAAAGCCGCATCAGTTTATAAAACATCCTATCACTCCTTCCTATTCAGTTTTATATTTTAACTATAACCTTCGTTATAGGGAACTGTTATCCAGTATAAAACAAATTTATGTCTTTTCTATGAACAACACCTTACGAATCAAAAAAAAACTTTGGCAAGCACATCCGACAGCGTGCTCACGCCTTCCACCCTTATCTTGTAGTCCGCGCCTTTTCGATGCTGTTTTTGGGCACAAATACCCGGCCGATCCCCATCTTGGCACATTCCAGAACCCGCCGAAAGCTGGGCCACATGGCGAATCTCGCCTGAAAGCCCGACCTCGCCGATAAAGGCCGTATCCCTCGGCACGCCGAGGTTGCGCAAAGACGACACAATCGAAACCGCCATCGCAAGGTCTGCCGCGTGCTCGCGCACCTTGATGCCGCCCGCAACGTTCACAAAAATATCCTGCTGATACAGTTTTAAACCGATTTTCTTTTCCAAAACTGCGCATACCATATAAAGACGGTTCTGGTCGATACCCGAACAGAGCCGCCGCGGGATATTAAGCTGGGTATGCGCGCACAAAGCCTGTATTTCAAGCAGCATGGGCCGCGTCCCCTGGGTGGCGGCAAAAATAGATACGCCGCTCATATCCTGCCCGAAATCCCCTTCAAAAAGCATAGTTGGATTTTTCACTTCCATCATTCCGGCGTCGCGCATCTCGAATACGCCGATCTCGTCCGTGGAGCCGAAGCGGTTTTTACCGCCCGCAGGATGCGAAGGTTTGATGTGCGTTCTCCTTCAAAATAAAGGACCGTATCCACAATATGCTCTAAACGCGCGGCCCCCGCGATTGCGCCTTCCTTTGTCACATGCCCCACGATAAAGGCAGCCATCCCCATATGCTTGGCGGCCTGCGTGATGCGCGAGGCACAGCCGCGCACCTGCCCCACGCTGCCCGGCGCCGACGAGAGGTCCGCGTCGTAAAGCGTCTGGATGGAATCCACGATGAGAAATTTCGGCGAAAGCTGTTCCACGCCCGCGAGGATGCTGCCTACTTCCGTCTCCGCCATGAGATAAATGTTTTCCTCCACACCAAGGCGTTTCGCGCGCATTTTGATCTGCGACGGCGATTCTTCCCCCGACACATAAAGCACATTTCCGTAGGCCGTCAGTTTCTTTGCCACCTGCAGGAACAGGGTGGATTTTCCGATCCCCGGTTCGCCGCCCGCCAAGGTAACCCCGCCTGGGACGACGCCGCCGCCAAGGACGCGGTCGAATTCCTCGATTTCCGTCCGGAACCGTTTCCCGAGCTCCAGCGGAATCTTGTCAAAAGTCACGATACGCCCGGGGAGCGGACGCGCTTTCCCCATCCCCACGGGTGCGGCGGCCACAAGCTCTTCCGCCATGGTATTCCAGCTCCCGCAGGACGGCACTGGCCCGACCATTTTCCGCTCGCATATCCGCATTCGCTGCATATAAATTGCGTTTTGCTTTTCGCCATTTAGCTTCCTCCGTCAGGTTGCGGGCACATACGCGTACTGAACCACCTCGTCGAGCACCGCGTTTTCCGTCGATTTATCCGTTTCGTCATAATAGCAGATGCCGTCTCCGTTTGCCGAGGCGAGGCAGGTTTGCGCGTCACCTCGTTGGTCAGCTGCACCGTATCCGTCGCGTTGGTATAGGCCACATAAACCTGCCCGCCTTTGGAATAAGCAACGAAGTTGTCGCCAATATCGTAATCGAACACACCTTCCGCCAGCTTCGTCGGCTCGCCGCCCTCCGTGGACATCATAAGCGTGCAGGAGGCGGTATCCTTCCGTCCGGAAGACGATTTCTTTTCCGTTCGTCTTGGGTCCGTATACGGCGTTCCCAAAATTATAATCATCAAACGCTGCGTCATCTTCATTGAACGCAATCCGTTTCAGAACGCTGTTGCCCTTGCCGTCCTCTACAGCCCATACCATATCGGACCGGGAAATATCCACGGCACTGTTGCCCGTCGTTTGTTCATACAGCCTTAACGGTCGCCGGTTCGCGCGTTTTCAGGTTATACACATAGAGGCGCTGCGTCTCTTCTCCCGCCCACTGCATAAACGCGAGGCGTTCGCCGCTGATCGAAAGGCGGGGCGGCGCATAAGCATATTCCTTGATTACAAACTGTTCGTCTTTTTTCAAGGTCGTAGCCGAGAATCCTCCCTCCGCCGTTCGTCATGCTGTCGAGGAAAACGGCAACGTTTCCCGAAAGCACCGGAGATAAGAGTTATCATATTTCTTTTTCCGTGTTGGCAAGCAGCCGTTCTTCTCCGCTCTGCGTATCATATACCACCACGCCGTCAAGCTGCTGCACGCTTCCCTTCTGCACCTGGGTGGTGAAAATAATATTGTCTCCGTCGATGTACGGCTCGTTCTTGAGCTGGTACTTTTTATCGAAATACATTTCCTCCGATTTGATCGCCTTCGGCGCATCCTTCGTCCTCGAGGAAAAGCTCGCTTCTACCTTCGGCTGGTAGCGCAGCGAAGGGTCTACCCCTTTAATCAGGTCTTCCACCAGCGGAAACCCGAAAAAATAATCGCAAGCACGCCCGCGGCAATCCCGGCGATGAGCAGGATGATCCGGAAGCGTATCCAGAAATTGCTGCGTTTGATGCGGCTGAGCATCATCGGCTGCCGTACGGCTGTTATACTTCTGTGTCTGTGTCTGCGCATACCTTCGCTTCCTTCGTGCTATTGCCTCTTTTCTGCAGGATGCACACCGCCTGCGCGGCGGCGCCTTCTCCCCGGCCTACCGCGCCGAGGTATTCCGTGGTGGTCGCCTTGACATTCACATAGGAACGCGGCATGCCGAGCGCGCCCGCAATGTTTTCGACCATCGTATCGCGGTAGGGCATTACCTTGGGTTTCTGCATAATCAGGGTACTGTCGATATTAATGACACAATACCCGTATTTGGTCAGCAAGCGTTCCCACTTCCTTCAAAAGGTCAATGGAATAGATATCTTTGTATTGAGGATCCGTATCCGGAAACAGCCCTCCGATGTCGCCCATGCGCGCGGCCCCAGAAGCGCATCCATAATAGCATGCACCAGCACATCCGCGTCGGAATGACCGTCGAGCCCAAAAATCACGGGATTTCGACCCCGCCGAGGATGAGCTTGCGGTCCTTGGCGAACTGCATGCATATCAAAGCCATTGCCGATCCGGATATCCGACATCTGCTGCTTGCGCGCGATATCGTTCCCGTGTTCCACGTCCGCACGGGTCGTAAGTTTGATATTGTCCGGCGAGCCTGGCACTATGTGCACCTTCGTCGCAAATACGTTCCACGAGGACGCGTCATCCGTCCCGAAAAACCCGTCTTCCTCTGCCTGCGCATAAGCGCGCATGAGCAACTCGCGCGAAAACGCCTGCGGGGTCTGCACACACACCAGCTCCTCGCGCGGGAGCGTTTCCTGACCACATTGCGCCTGGTGCGCTTGATCGTATCCGTTGCCGGAATAGCGGTAACGCCGCTTCCGCAGCGGATGGCGCTCGCCGCGCAGTCGCGGATGATGCGCTCCGTCAAAAGCACCTCGCCGCATCGTGGACCATTACGATATCCGTATCGTCGGGCACGAGCGGAAGGGCGTTCGCACAGAATGCTGGCGTTCCTTGCCGCCTTCGCAGAAAAATGCACCGGAGACCCTTCACATACTTGTTCATTTGCGTTCCATGGTCTCGCGTTCTTCCGGTTTGCATACAACGATGATATCGAAAAACAGCCCCGTCGCTTCAAAGGTCTTCAGGCAGCGCACCACGGCGCTTTGCTCGTCAAACTTGATGAAAACCTTGTTGGTATCCATCTTCATGCGGCGGCCGCTGCCCGCGGCAAAGGATAATCAGCACAAATTTCATCGCTTATTCAACACCTCGTACATTCCTTCGGCTTCCTGCTTTTCGTGGTTTCCACAAGTGCAAGCACGCGTATGCGCAGCGGCTTCGAGCCGAATTCAATGGTAATTTCGTCTCCGACCTTTACGGCATAGCCCGCTTTTTGCGTTCCTTCCGTTTACAAGAACGCGGCTGCCCTCGCATGCGGACTGCGCCACTGTGCGGCGCTTAATCAGCCGGGATACTTTCAGGTATTTGTCCAGTCTCAATCTCAATTCCTCGCTTACAGCAAAATTAATAAAATGCGGCGCATGTGGCGCGCATATACGGAGCATACCGCGTCACGGTCTTAAAAAACGGCCGCCCGGTCGATACAACAATGCAAGACAGATATATTATATCTCTCTTTTGCGGCAAAGATTCAATCAACGCGGTCCGCGCCGGTCCAAATTACAAATTGTTAAAACCATATTCCGCCGCAGATAAAACGGGCGGGAATAGCAAAAAGTTGAAAACGCCAGCTTCCCATTGTTTTCGTGCAACAAAAAGGCATCCAGACCGGATGCCCCGTTTGCATTCTAACAGCTTATTTTACAGCATCTTTGAAAGCTTTGCCGGCTTTGAAAGCAGGAACTGTGGAAGCAGCGATCTTGATCTGCTCCTTCGTCTGCGGGTTGATGCCCGTTCTTGCAGCGCGCTTTCTCGCCTCGAACGTACCGAAGCCAACAATCTGTACTTTTCCGCCCTTTTTGATCTCTGCGATGATGCTGTCCGCAAATGCGCTCAGAGCAGCGTCTGCATCCTTCTTGGAAATTCCGGCTTTTTTGCCGCGATAGCAGCTACGAGTTCAGTCTTATTCAAAACCTTACCCCTCCTTGAAATTTTTTAGTAAATTTCCGGGCGGAGGCCACCCGCGCGGTTTGACACTGTGATGATTATAATACAATCAGAGGCATAAATCAACCCATTTTTCAGCATTTTTGCCTATTTTATCCGAATTTTTTTTGCTTTGCCCGTTCCCATAAACAGTTCAAGCTCGGGCAGGGTGAGTTCGCTAGAGTTCCTTTTCCGCGTGTTCTTCCATAAACGCCAGCCGTTCAATAAACTTTTCGCACGTTTTGTTAAGGCCAAAGCTCCGGATTGGTCTTCATCAGGCGCAGAACGTTGATGATGGCAAACAGCAGGTCCCCCGCCTCGTCCTCCATTGCGTCTTTCGTTCGCCGTGCAGCTCCACCTTCCACTCCAAAAGCTCTTCCTCCACTTTTTCCAAGCGCCTTTGGCACCGCTCCAGTCGAATCCAACCGCCGCCGCCTTTTTCTGCAGCTTATAGGCCCGCATCATCGCCCCCATCGAGCGCGCGGTACGTCCCGCAGTACGGAAACGAACGTCTCGTTGTTTTTTTCCCTGCGTTTGATCGCTTCCCAGTTGGTTACCACTTCTTTTGCCGTATCCGCTTTTCCGTCTCCGAAAATATGCGGATGACGGTGGATCATCTTTTGCACACCGCCGTCGCTACGTCGTCGATATCAAATTCGCCGCATTGCCGCGCTACTTCCGACGTGAAAAACGACCTGTGGAACACGTCGCCGAGTTCGTCGTACAGCGCGCAGATATCGTCCGCGTCAATTGCGTCCACCGCTTCATACGCCTCTTCCAGAATATACTGGCGCAGGCTTTCATGCGTCTGCTCGCGGTCCCACGGGCAGCCGTTTTCCCCCGCGCAGCACTTTCATCACACGCACAAGGTCGTAAAGGCCGTACCGCTCTTTTCATAGAAAGGTACGGGGGCAGCACAAATATTCCGCCCGTGCCCAGCTCCACATTCCGGTCAAGGTCGTAAAGTTTTAGCCCGGTGCGGAGCTGCCGCCCGCATAAAGCAGTCCCTCGGTATCTTCCGCATAGTATTCCGCCAGAGCGCATTTTACTCCCTCCGCGGAATAAGCGTTATCCACGCCTGTAATAAAAGCGCTCCCGTGGTATCAAAAATTGCTCCCTCCAGGTCCCGCGCGCTGAAAACGCTATATTCATCAAACGAAAAATCCCGTGCGCCGCGGAAGCGCTTGGCTGCGGCCGCACTCCCGCAGGAGATATAGTCCGGTTCTATCTCCAGCCGCAAAAGCTCTTGAATAAAGCCGTTCGTTCCCGCGTCTCCCAACAGGCAAACGACGGCCTTCCCGCCTGCCGCCTGCGCGATGCGCTGGGCGCCCGCAGTAAACAACGCGTCAAAATCTTCCGCCGTCTCAAACAGGTCGTCCAGCGTAACGATACTTTGGTTCCATTCCCGAATTTGCCCCGCGCATTCCGCGCGTTCGCTCTGCAGGATAACAGTATCCGCTTCCCTGATCGCCCTGGCCGCGCGCAGGGGCAGCATGTCCGCCTCGGGCACAAGCCCACAATCTGTAAATCCATCACCGTTCCACTCTTTCCATTCATTGACATCTCAAAATTATATCCGCTTTCCGCCTGCTTTGCAACCGGGACGGCGGGACTGGTTCCGCTTTGCACCTTTAAATCTGATAGACGGGCCGAGCTGCAAAGCCGGTCCGCACCGCAGGCCGCGGTCCTAACAAAGCGCCGGACGATATTCCTACAAAAAAAGGACCGATTACAAACCGTACGGTCCTTTGATTTATCCGCTTAATTACGCAAAGGTGGAAAGCCGGTCAGGATAGGTCTTGATGTTCTCCTCGTCCTGCCATTTCTTGATCGTTTCTTCCTGATAGGCCGTCTGCGCCTCGTTCAGCTTGGTGCTGATGATGCTTTCTTTCACGTCGTCAAACGGCACCTCGCCGCCGCCTTCGCTCGTATACTGGAGGATATGGTATCCATAATCCGTAGCGACGAGGTCTGAAAGCGAGCCTCCGGACAGCGCCATTGCCGCCGTCTCGAACTCTTCCACCATGCCGGAAGCCTTATAAATACGAGGTATCCCTTCCGTCTTTGCCGGTTCCACGGTCATACCGGAATCTGAACCCATTCCTCAAGGAGCGCGTCAAAATCTTCGCGGCCTGCGCGCGCGCGTAAGCGCCGCATCCGCGTCGGCTTTGATCTTGGCCAGCGCTTCTTCGCGCTTTGCATCCGCCCCTTCGTCGTCCCCATCCTGACGCAGCGTTTTGATCTCGTTTGTACGTCGTCGGGAAGGCCGATCAACAGGATATTTTAATATAGCGCGCATCCGCCGGCTCATAGACTACCGTACCGGAATTTTTATACGTCGTATAAGCCGTTGCGTCCTCGTCGATCGCGGGTTTCTGCGTTTCCATCAGTTCGTCGTAATATGTTTTGGCTTCCTCTTCGGAATAGCTCACTTCATTATTCAGTTTCTCCACTTCCGCGTTGATCGCGTCCGTCTTGATCGAATCTTCCACCGCTTTATCGATATCGCCATATCCGTACAGCTCGGAATATTTTGCATACTGTTCTTCGATATAAGCCTTCCTTATCCGTAATCGCTATCGTCGGCATTTGCCGTCTCTTCAATGCCCGAACGGAGGCTTCCTTCAGGCCAGCGTATCTTCGATGCCCTGCCGTTTTCCGCCCGTTACGTCTTCCGAATCCTCAACGAGGCCGTCCCGCCTGCGCGTGCTGGTAAAAAAATTTCGCTCTTCACGAACTGGTTCAGCATATCTTCCTTCATGGCCGTGAACTGATCCGAGCCGTATTGTTCCGTGAACTGCTCACTGTCGTCATACCGTAGATGGAGATTCATATCGACCTGATCGAGACCTCTCCCTTCGTGACCTGCGTTCCGTTCACTTCCGCAACGACCTGCGCGCGTCACTTATCTTTGTTGACTGATACCATGGAGCACGATGCGAGCGCAACACATAAAACTGCGCCCGCCGTAACCGCCATTCGATTCCCAGTACTTTCTTCCATTTATCCATGCACTCACCCCGCAAAAACAAGTATCCTTTCTAAACAATAACGGGAACTTATTACACGACGCGCGCCTGCAAGCACCATCCCCGTCCCCGCCGGACAAAACGCTAAATATTAAAAAAACGTCGCAAAGCCCGGTTCCTTTTCGGCCTCAGCTTAATCCCACCCAAAAATTCCAGAAAAGCCGCTTAACTGCATATCTTTTTGGTCTTGTAAACGACAAGCACCGGCGGCGTCGACGGTCTCAGTATAACACGATCTTTATGCGATTCGACGATTTTTAACAGTTTTTTTTACATTCCGGGTGCGCCTTTCTCGTCATATTTGAGCTCGATCCTGTCCGCTTTCTTGATCACGCTGGCAATGCCCGCCGCAGGCCGCAGGGCCTTGACCGCCGCCGTAACGATCAGGTTATTGACCTCTTTGGGGATTTTTCCATAACGGTCGGCAATCTCCCTTTGCCGCCGATTTCGCGTCGCCCACCGTTTTGATCTTGGAGACCAGCTTGTAGATATCCATTTTGTCCGTCTGGTTTTTGATATAGCTGTCCGGGATATACGCCGGGACGTTCGAGTTCCACCGCGGTATCCACCTCCGCCTTCCACATGCTTGCCCTTCGTTGTCGCCACCGCTTCGCGCATCAGTTTGCAATACATCGCATAACCCATGGTCGCCATATCCGCTCTGCTCCGGCCCCAAAGGTTGCCTGCGCCGCGGATCTGACAGGTAAGTCGCGCATGGCGATTTTAAACCGCTGCAGCTGCGTAAACTCGCGGATCGCCGCCATACGCTTTGCCGCGTTTTCCTTCATACTGCCGTCGCCGAGGTAGGTAAAGTATGCATACGAATTTTTGTCCGAACGCCCCACGCCCCCTTTGAGCTGGTAGAGCTGCGACAGGCCGAACTTGTCCGCCTCATATACACGATGATCGTGTTCACACTGGGGATATCGATACCGCTTTCGATGATCGTCGTGCATACGAGCACGTCATATTCCCCGTCAATAAACCCGCCGACCACGCGTTCCAGCTCGGCTTCGCTCATCTGGCCATGCGCCGCCGCGACCTGCGCCTGCGGCATCGTTTGCGTTTGACGTCTGCGATCAGCTTATCCATTTCGTTGATCCTGCGCACGAAGTAGGCCTGCCCGCCCCGGTCGATCTCGCGCATGACGCGTCGCGCAGCAGACCGTCCGAATAGCGCATCACGTAGGAATACGGCTGCTTGCGCATGGAAGGAGGCGTATCGAGCGTGCCATATCGCGGATACCGACCATGGACATTTCGAGCGTACGCGGGATGGGCGTTGCCGAAAGGGTCAACACATCCACGCTTTGCCGCAAAGCTTAATCTTTTTCCTTTGTGCGAGACCCCTGAACCGCTGTTCCTCGTCCACGATCAGAAGTCCCAGGATCATTGAATTTCACATCATTGAAAGCAGCCGGTGGGTGCCGATAATAATATCGATCTTCCCCCGCCTCAGGTCTTCGAGCACCTGCTTGTGGCCGTCCTTTGGAAAAACGGGCAGGCCCGCGATGGTCACGGGGAAATCGCGAACCGTTCGCAAAGGTTTTCAGGTGCTGGCGGGCAGCAGCGTCGTCGGCACGAGCACCGCCACCTGTTTGCCGTCCGTTACAGCCTTCATGGCGGCGCGCATCGCGACCTCCGTTTTGCCGTATCCCACGTCGCCCGAGGAGCAGCCGGTCCATAACGCGCGGGGATTCCATATCTTTTTTGATCTCCTCGATACTCCTGGAGCTGTCCTTCCGTCTCCTCGTATAAAAAGCGAATCCTCGAATTGATTTTGCCAAACCGTGTCCTCCGTAAAGGCATGCCCGTTGCTTTCAAACCGCTGCGCATACAGGCCCCAAGGTCGAAGGCAAGCTTCAGGGCGGATTCACGCGCCTTTGTTTTGGCGGTTCTCCCATTCCGTCCGCCCAGCCTTGAAAGCTGGGGCGGCGCGTCCTCGCTGCCGATATTTTCTGTACGCGGTCGATCTGCGCGGTCGGGATATAAAGCTTGTCTCCCCCGCGGTATTCAATCTCCATATATTCCGCGACCGTGCCCGCCTCTTAGCGTTTTAAGTCCAAGGTATTTCCCTTGCCGTGCACGTCATGCACCACAAAGTCTCCCGGGGAAAGGTCGCTGAAAATATCCTCCTCCCCTGCCTGGGCGCTTTTTGACGGGCCTTTTTGCACACACGCCCATAAATATCATTTGCAGCCCCAAAACGATGGTTTTCCCGAAGGAATCTCGAACCCGTACGCGAAACATAATCCCCGCTGATAAACACGGCGCAGACATCGCTTTTCCACAACGGGCGCGATCGACATCCTTCAGCGCCTCGGAAGAAGCGACTGCGCCTTTCCGCCCGCACGAACAAACGACGGCGTAATCGTGCTTCTCCGGTCCTTAACGGCCCCTGCCACAAAGTTGGTCTATACGGCCCAGTTATAACCGGGCGCTGCGCGCATATCCATATCGACCTCGCTCACCGTCTTCAACCGCGCGTTTTTGGCCGCCCGCCATATCAATGATATCCGTATCCTTTTTTTCTTGAATGAGCGCCCGCAGTTGCCCATGCTTTTCGCCCTGTACGGGAAAGGCCTCGCCCTCCGCCAGCCGTGGGCCGCTATGTCGCAAATCCGTCAGGATGCGTTTGAGCCTTCGCCGTATATCCGTTCAAAGTCGTCGAACATCAAAGGATCGCATCCGGAAAATAATCCGCGATATACGCGGGGGTAAACATCACCGGCAGGAAGGTATCGGCATTCTCAAAGCTGCCGTATTCCTCCACATCCGCCATGATGCTGTCCCAAGCCTTTTGTTTTCCTGTTTTCCGAGATAGGCGACAGTTTTTCCTTTTCCTCTTCGCCGAGGACAACCTCGCGCGCCGGGGGCAGTCGGTATTCCTCCATCGGTTTTCCCGCCGACCGCAGTGTTTCACTGTCAAAGGAAAATACGGATGCTCTCCACCTCATCAAAAAAACGTAACGCGCATCGGGGGCATTTTTGAATCCGGCGGATAAATGTCGAGTATTTCCCCCCGCGCAAATTCGCCGCGCGAATAGACGGTGCCCACGCGTTCATATCCGTTTTCGCGAGCTCCTGCATCAGGAACTCGCCGTCATTAGCTATTGCCCGCCTCAATCAGCAGGCAGGTCCGTCAAATTTTTCTTTGGGAACAAGTTTTCCGAGGAAGGCGCGAATCGAAAGGAACACTGGCTTTTTTATTATTCCGGCATTTTTCATGACCTTTACGCGCACAAGCTCTTCTTCGCGCCCCTTGGCCTGTGCCGCGCGGATAGAATAATCGTTTTCCGAAGAGCACGCCCGCCGCCGCCGCGTATTCGCGCCGCCTGCTCCGTATTTGTGACGCACAATACCTGCCGCCCCTGAGCCCCTTGCGGCGGCTTCCTGCAAAATAAGGCTTCGCATGCGGGGTGACGCCAAAAACCGAGCAGGGCAATTGCCCTCCCGGATACATTTCAGTACATCCTGGAACGCGCCGCTTTTTGCGATCAGCGGACTTACCGCGTCATTCAATTCATACTCCTTCGCCTTTAAATTATGGTCCGTTAAACCTTGCCTGCGCTTTTGAAACGCCTTCCAACACGATGCATTCGCAGGCGTCGGCTGCACGGCCGAACATTTCCTGCGCCTGCCCGTGCTTTTTTTTCAAATTTCCCAAGCACGTGCTGGATCAGATTCCCTTCCGGTTTCCAATCCCGATCCGGATGCGCGGGAAATCGCCCGATCCGGTGTAGCCTAGAATCGAACGCATGCCATTGTGCGTGCCCGCACTGCCTTTTTCGCGAATCCGCAGCGTACCAAAGGGAAGGTCGATATCGTCATACAGCACGATCAGTTGGGAAAGATCGGCGTTATAATAATTGAGGATGCCGTCCACCGCATAGCCGCTGTTGTTCATAAACGTTGTCGGCCGGATCAGCATCACTTTCATTGCCGATCATCCCCTGGTCGGCGTGAGCGTCAAAGTTGGTCGCTTTCAATTTAACGCCGTGGCGCTTGGCAGAATATCAATACCTGAAAGCCGGCATTATGCCGCGTATTTTTATATTTCAGCCCTGGATTTCCGAGCCCTGCGATAAAATACATAAATCCCTCAACCTGCAGGACGCGTCGCAGCCCGCCCTCTTTGCTTGCTTTCGGCGGCGGTTTTTTCCCCGCACGACCCGTTCCCATGGGCTCGTATGGGGCTTCCCTCGCCGCCTTTGCTTCGCGCGCCGTTCCTCTCAATAATTTCGCTTATTTCCGCTTATCTTTCCAGTCTGTCTTTATAGTCTGGCGGCTTCGCGCGATCGCAAAGGCGTTATTCGGAATATCTTCCGTGATTGTGGAACCCGCCGCGATATACACGCCTTCTCCCACGCTGACCGGAGAGATCAGGTTGGTGTTGCAGCCGATAAACGCATCATCGCCCACCGACTGCGGAATTTGTTTTTCCGTCATAATTTACGACCACAACGCCGCAGCCCACATTGATCCCTTTGCCAAAATCGGAATCCCCGATATAGGTAAGATGCGATACCTTTGGTTCCGTCTCCGATCGTCGAATTTTTCATCTCCACAAAATCGCCGACGCGGCATCCGTCGCCAATATGCGAACCCGGACGCACATACGCATTGGGTCCAACGGTAGAATGCTCACCGATCTCCGCTTCCTGAACAACCGAATTTTTGCACCTGCGTGCCGTTTCCAACGTGCTGTCCCTGATGCGCGAACCGGGATAAAGCGTGCAGCCTGCCGATCTTTGTCTTTCCCTCCGAATGACGCCGGGATAGATAACCGTATCCAGCCCGACCTCTACAGTCCGCGTCAATGTATGTGGCGGAGGGTCGATCATCGTTATGCCGTTATCCTTCATCCGGCGTCCGTTCGCGAAGAGGTTCAGATGCCCGCCATGGCAAGATGTGACCTGTCGTTGACGCCGTACATTCCTCCATATCGCAATATACGCGCGCCTTTGCGCTGACCCTTCATATTCAGCAGGCCAATGCAGTCTGTGATGATAGTATTCTCCCTGCGCGTTTGCCGGTTTGACCTCGTTTAAAGCATTCCAGTAAAAACGGCGACCTACGCAGTAAAACGAGGCATTGACCTCGGTAATTTCGCGTTGTTCTTGCGTCGCGTCCTTTTCCTCTACGATGGCCGTTGGCTGTCTCCAGCTCATTGCGCAGGATCCTGCCGTATCCATGCGGATTCTCCAGTTGTGCAGTGAGCATCGTGCAGGCATAATTGCCCTTCTGCGCCGCATCCACAAGCGCACGCACCGTTTGCACGCAAAGCGGCATAATGCTCCCGCAATAATAAGCGTATATCCATCAAAAATTTTCCAACCCCGCGCCGCGCATCACCGCGTGCTCCGCTGCCCCTCCGCTCTTCCTGTTCCCATAAGCGGCCGCGCCGCCAAGGCGCGCTTTGTCCATTCCCCGGCCGCATACAACGGTACACTTTTGATATCCCCCGCGCACCGCATTTACGACCCACTCAAGCATACTGCGTCCTGCCGCCTCATGCAGAACCTTTCGGCATTTCGATTTCATGCGCAAATACCCTCGCCCGCAGCGGGACCACCGCCATTTCTTTCATAATTGCTTCTCCATCCCAAAATAACTTTTGGCCTAACCTTATTTATTATACACAAAAAGCGCTTTCCTGTGCAAAACAAAAAGGCCCCTCCCAAGGGAAGGGCCTGTTTCTGGGGCTCAAAAATCTTCGCGTGCGGCGGCCATTTCTTCTTCCGGCATGTTTTCGTATTCTTTAAGTATAATCTGCTGGATCATCTCGCGCGTATCCGAATTGATCGGGTGCGCAATGTCTTTATACTCGCCGCTCGGCGTTTTCCTGCTGGGCATCGCAATAAACAGGCCGCTTGCACCTTCGATGATCTTCATGTCATGGATCACAAACATATCGTCAAACGTCACCGAGACGATCGCCTTCATTTTGCCCGTGCCATCAATTTTTCTGATGCGAATATCTGTAATTTCCATTCTTCAATCCTCCACCTTGTTGTTAGACCATGCCGCTCTAAAAAGAAGCGGCGCTAAGCAAATCCACCCCCATTGATTTTACTCAATTTTAATCTAGCACATTTCGCGTAAAATTGCAACTATAACGCATCAGCAAGCCGAAATCTCTATTTTAGTCTCTGCTCAGTTCTTCCAGTTCAAAGATCGCCTTATATCCGTTGATTCGTTTTTTGCGGATAGCGGTTCACGATGGCGGCGCCCACGCCCACCACCTCGATACTAAATTCGGCGAGCATGTCGCAGATCGCTTTACGGTGCCGCCGCCTGCGATAAAGTCGTCGATCACAAGGGCGCGCGTTTCTTCCTTTATCATTCGTTTGGAAAGCGACATTGTTTGCAGCCGCCGGGACGAACCCGAAAGATAGTTGATCGAAAAAACCGAGCCGTCCGTCAACTTGCTCTCTCCGCGCAATGGCAAGCGGTTCAAAATGCGCGCGACGCTCATCGCGAGCGGGATGCCTTTTGGTCTCGACCGTCACAATGAAGTCCGCCTTCGCACCCACGAACCATTCCGCCATGATCTGCGCCATTCCATCCACATAATACGGCGTGCAGAACAAATCCGCGATATACATATACCCTCCCGGTAAAATACGCGAGGTGTCCCGCATCTTCTCCGTCAGCTCCTTCACGAGCAGCATGCGCACATTCGCGGGCATCTGCGGCACGTAACGGATTCCACCGTGCGCGCCCGCAACCGTCTCCACCCGGCCGATTCCCATATCCGAAAACACCCGTTTAATCACCGCCGCGTCCTCGGAAAGGCTGGATTTCGCGGCGCCAAACATTTCCTGAAAAATTTAAGCGAATAGAGTTTATTTGGATTTTTGCGAGGATAGCGCACATGGCCGCGATCCTTTGCTTTTTGTTTTGCATTTTCCCACTCCCTATACGGACAATTCCATGACGTGATCGTCCATCACAAAGCCGCCGCCGATCTCTTTGCAAATATCCTCCGTATTTCTAAAACCAAGATGCTCATAGGCCGCAATAGAGGAAACATTATTTTTGGCAACAGTGAGCGCCAGATAGGAAGCCGAAGGCTCCGCGCCATTTCACGCACCTCGTTTACCACATCGCGCGCATATCCTTTTCCACGGTATTCTTCCAGAAGGTAGATTTTGCTGAGGAACATCTTGCCCTGCGGATTGTTGGGCTTTACCGCAGCATAACCCATATTAACGCCAAATGCGCGGATCAGGTAATATTCGCAGCCCCGGGCGTCCGCCTCCTTTGATGGCGGGCACCGACTGAAATGCTCCAGCATATATTCGATCTGTTCGCCCGATATTACTCCCGCATAATGCCCGCCAAATAGTAGGTGCAAGGTCTGCCACCGCGAGAAATTCACGTTCACGGCTCACGCGTTTCAGCTTTTGCTTTTGCCTTCATCGCGCATTCCAATCGCGAAGGAACGCTTGGCCGCTGCGGTCTCCTGTCGCTTCCGCATCCTCCGAAAATAGGCAGGCAGTTGGCTGCTTCCTGTGGTATTTACGCACTCGCAGCACATACCCATTTTCGAGCAATGGAACGAACAATTGCACATAGTCTTGTTTTGTTCCTTCTTACATTCCATTTGAAACACCTCATTTACGCTTTTTTTTGAAATACGAACTGAGCAGCTGCGCATTATTCCTTCTTCGGGCACGCCGCCTGTAACTTCCGGCTTATGGTTCAGTTTCCCTTCGGCGAGGTCATACAAGGTCCCTAAAGGCCCCTGCCTTTTTATCGGTACGCGCTGAAAACGATGCGGAATCCGTAATTGATCGCCCCCAGCGCACATCGGGCAGGGTTCGAGCGTCACATAGGTGCATCCGGGGAGCCGCCATCCACGGAAGCGGCTTGCGCCGCCTCTGCAATCGCGCTGACCCTCCGCATGGGCAAAGTGGGGTTTTTGTCCGTCTCCGGGTGTTATGCGCAGCCGCAATCAGCGCCCCGTCCCGCACGATCACCGCCCCGATGGGAACTCGTCCATTTCTGCGAGCAACGCCTGTTCGATCGCGGCGCGCATCCATTTTCGTCATCCACCAGTGCGCCTCCTCCGCTTGTTTCCAGCGAGAAAATGCCTGAAGCCTTTTTCGAAAGAATCCCGTGCTTCTTAAAAACGGATGCGGAAGCCTCATCCTCTTCCGCGGCGTCCATGTTTCCCTGCAGGGAATGCGCCGTACGGATAAAATTTTCATTGATCTTCCGTATTTCCTCGTCTTCCGTATTGAACACTGAGAGCTCACGCGCTAACGTTTTCATATCCGCCTTTACATAAAAGTCAGCCCGCCATCTTTCATTTGCTGCAAACCCGTCTGCAGGCAGGGTGATCGCATCAGATCATTGATAAATTATCATATTTATCGGCAGGCGTAAGCGAGCAGGCGCTAAACGCCAGCAATAACGCAATCACAATGCTGAGAAGGGACTTTTCAAGCCGCTGTATTCCTCCGCTCTTTTTTTCTTTATTATACGAATTTCATTATGATATTGCAATTGGCGGCGCTTTTTGGTAAAATAAATTCCGTCGCACGGAGGAGTATCGAAGTGGTCATGGCGGGCGCGACTCGAAATAATGTCCACTATGCACAATAATTGAATAATACTGTATGGAGCGGTAGCGAAGTCTGGCCGTAACGCGCGTGACTCGAAATCACGTTATCCGCAAGGTACGTGGGTTCAAATCCCCCACCCGCTCCGCCAAAAAATCCCGCATAGGCAAAGGGTTTTATGCGGGATTTCTTTTTCTTCCGATAAATAATCAGTTACAATACACACATCTAAACTTGCCAAATTTTACGTTTTAGGCATCTGCTAATATACATCTCATACATAATTTTTGCATTTTTGTTTGCCCGATTGTTGCCCAAATCTCACGGTAACATATGAAATTCTATACAAGGATATATAAACTTATTCTTTAAAGCTCCATATCTCTACTCGCTTTTGCAATAGGCTTGCTGAAAAGCTAAAGAGGAAACGTACCCCCTTATAGTGCGCTAACACGGCGTTGATAGCGTCAATATCACCCGCCGTTGCAGCCAAAATGACAGAATATGGAATCAGGCTACAATCAACTTTTCCCACTATAATTTCACTTCCTCTCTATAATCTTTTTTGAGTTTTTCTAGTGTGCTGCCCTGCGCTTCGTGACCGTGCGACGCATAAGGCTTAACAGTTTCCCCAATTTCTCGGTCGGTCATATCGAGGAAATAGAACAACAAAATAATGTTGCGCTTATCCTCTGGCAAGGCGTTCAGTGCGGCGGCTACTCATCGGTTATCTTGATTTCATTTCCCAAAACGGAAAAACA
>VOFE01000154.1_pt1 | contig 27897 bp, 25 predicted proteins | sample 5384071 | NCBI WGS metagenome assembly VOFE01 (sample SAMN12384724, study PRJNA508395) | human gut metagenome | isolation source: healthy gut D | host: Homo sapiens
ATGACGATAATACCCAGGACAAGCATGTTCTGAGATGCCCATTCCACAGTTTTAGGTGTTAACGTTCACTGCATAGCGTTCGCTACCACGAGCTGCACGGTTCTGCATGGTCAACCAGAAAGCGTAGATGATGTGGATTACGAACAGAGCAGCCAGTCCGGCAGTTGCAACCAACGCGTACCAGTTAGCTCCCAAGAATTCACAAATCATGTTGTAAGCATCTTCCGAGAAGAGCGCAACAAGGTTCATCGCCATGTGAAACGTCAGAAACAGGACAAGGGCGATACCTGTGACACTCATCACCACTTTCCTTCCAATAGATGAATTACTTAACCACATAAATGATTGAATTTAAATTATTTAATTGTTACCTTCTGTTGCTTTAGGACATCCTGCGCAATCTTTCTGTTGTATGCAAAGTGAGTCTTTGGACATGAGTTCTATCATGTGAATTATTGTCTTCAGGGACAAAGATAATCGTTTTTTTGTGATTTTTAGATTCTTTCTTCCATTTATGTTCTAGCATAAACCCGCACATAATTGTCTTTATGGAGATGTGATGATGGAGCCTGGACTGGAGTGTCAACTTTCATAACACGGGTTTATGGGTAGGATATTATACTTCTGATATGGTTGCAGTGATTGACCTTGGCTCTTTGCAGCACATTTCTTCCGTAGAGGTTTCGGCATTGACCGATTTGAGTGCATGGATTATGGGACCGCAGGCTATTTCCATATTTCTCTCTTCGGATGGAAAGAGCTACAAACGGGTATCCCGGCAAACTTATCAGGCACCCACAGATGCCATGGGCGAGAAACGAAGTGAGTTGAACAGACTCTCATTCAATAAAAAATCTGCGAGATATGTAAAAGTGCTCGTAGAACCTTTTAAGGGGATTGCCCAAAGGACATTCCGGCGAAGGCGAACCCCCTTTCTTATTTGTAGATGAAATACGGGTAGATTGATTTCTTCTCAACGAGTTTAAATATGAGTTTTGCTCTCATGCTCTCACGGTCTGCCTGTATCCCTTTATTCATCGGAGTTGCAGTGATGGTAGCAACTGTGGTGGCAAGTATGAGGGCAAGCGTTTGCTCTCACTTTGTTTTTGTTCTGCAGTATATTGTTTTTCTGATGTTATTTGTTGATCTATAATGTGTTAATACTTGATGTGTCAACTATTAATGATTGACGTCCCGGCTATTAATAACTGATAAATCAGACGTTAATAGCTGAGACTTCATATATTATTAACCGATAAATGGTTCAAGCCTTCTGAAAGAACAGGTGAATTGAAGCAACAGATCCGGTCAACCTGACCGGATGGTGCGGTTCGTTCAGTTCTATCGACAGGTGTTTCAAAAAGTTTCAAGCGCTTGAAACACTTTGTTCCAAAGGCATGAAACACGCTGTTTCAACGGTTGCCATTTCGTCCAATGTTTTCAGCAACTTGCCGATATTGTCGTCGACAGTGGCTCCGCAACGCATGTAGTCGCGGATAAACTTCTGGTATGCGGCTTTTCTGGCAGCGGTCCGTTGCATGCCTTCGGTGCTGAATGGCAGTCCGGGATAACGGCACCACCATTTGTCGGGGTCTTGCGAGGCAATGCGCCAGCGGCGTTCCAGTTCTTCGAGTGTCTGGCCGACGAAAGAACGCCCGTTGGTTTCCGGTCCCCAGTCGAGGAGGTTTTCCGGTTCGGGGAAGGTGACTCCGTCATAAAGGTGTTCCATGCGTGTCGGGTAGTCGTATGGCTCGTGGGTGGCTTTGAAATGGCAGCACATCAGGAAAGGCTGGTTGCCGTCCTGCTGTTTGATCCACTTGATGGCTTTTTCTGTCACCAGATCGGTAGAGAAGCCCGGCACCCGTTCGCCGAAACGCCGGTTGCCCGGCCAGGGATCGGTGCTCTCGATGAATGTAGGATCGCGGTATTCGCCCTGGTCGAAGAAGATAGAGTAATAGTCAAACCCTTGCGGTTGCGACTGGATATGCCATTTGCCGACCAGTCCGGTGTTGTATCCGTTGGCTTGCAGGGCGGTTGCCCAGGGCGTGTATGGAGGTGGCCTGCATGTCATCCGTCAGAATAAATAAGACATTGGGAGGCGGCACTTCGCCGGCTGTTTTCGACTGGCACCCGATGGCGAGGGGCGTGAACGCCAGCGGCAGATATCGGGATATAAAAGAGTATCGGATAGCTGATTTCATATGAAGGGGGTATGTTATATAAACGATGTGTTATTAAAGTTTTTAGACGCGAATCAAGCAGACAGAACGAATTACAAATAAATTCGCGGGACTACTTAATTCACGCCTAAAGATAGTGAATGTGATTTACATTATACTGTTTTCCCTACAAAAAATGTTGGTTGTCCAGTATATATCGCCCTTGGGCTAACCAACCGTTAGTTGTTGCTCTTCGTTTTGGTGAAGCATTGCTCAGGTCTCCATTCAATGATTTTTCCGGTCACCACGGTAGCGTCATTGCCATTGCCGGAGCTGTCGTGTACCACATCCCCTTCACCTTCGTCCATCTTCCAATAACCGGTAAGGTTGGAGCTGACAGCTACGGGGCCTCCCATGTTACTCTGAATTTCCGCTTGCGTCAGTGCTTTGTTCCATAAGCGTACCTGTCCCATCATATGTTCGTTCTTCGTGTTGGCATTGAAGAAGGTGATGGAAGTCATATCGGCGGGTACACCGGTAGCATCTACATCCTGCACCTTCTTGCCGTTGGCGTAAAAATGACATTTAGTCTGGTCGTATACCATAGCTACGTGTGGAAACAGCATGGCGAAGTTGAACAACCTGTCGTAATAGTGCATATACAACGTACGAAAAGCCTGCGAATCGCCTTCGGATACTGATCTTAGTATCTGCTACCCGTTTTCTATACGTTGATTTTTATTCATAGGTTCTCTTTTCTTAATATAGTAGAAGATGGTGATTTTGGCTGCAAAGAAACATACTTTATTTTGTTTTTCCTGGCATTTTTGGGGGATGTTCTGTTTTTCATATTCTAAGGATAAACTATCTGTTGATTTTGAAGTATAATAGTGATTTTTGAACATCTGTTTGGGTGAGGTATGCGTATTTTTGCGACCTGAACCGATTAATTATCAATCATTATGCTAGTACCGAGAAAAATTGTATTCTTTCTTTTTTTGTTAGTAGGATTATCGTTGTATGCGCAACAAGACTATTTTGTCAGCTCCTATGTACGGGGTAATTTTTATAACCGTGGTCGTATTGCTGCTGAAAGTTTGAGGGCAAGCGATGACTTGATCTTTTTGAATGTCCGTCCCCATAAAGACGGTTCTCTTTCTTTTGAGAATCCCCGTGTTTTTCAGGAAAAAGGAGTGACGACCTGGGAGGAACTGATAAAGTCGGTCCGTGCCGATGTGAAGGGGACGAAAGCGAAACTTCGGTTGGGTGCCGCCGGTGGCGAATGGAAAGCAATGGTAGCGGATGAGGCTGCCCGGACAACATTTGCAAAAAATATAAAGAAGGTATTGGGAGAAAATAAACTGGACGGCATCGACCTGGATTTTGAGTGGGCAGAGACTGAGAAGGAGTATAAGGATTACAGTCTGGCTATCCTGAAAATGAGAGAAGTGTTGGGAGACAAGTATCTTTTCAGTGTGTCTTTGCATCCTGTTTCCTATAAAATCAGTAAAGAAGCGATAGCTGCCGTTGATTTTATCTCTCTGCAATGTTATGGTCCTTCTCCGGTCCGTTTTCCTATGGAGAAATATGCTTCGGATATACAGATGGTACTGGCTTACGGCATTCCCAAAGAGAAACTGGTGGCCGGCGTTCCCTTTTATGGAGTGACGAAAAATGGCTCGAAGAAAACGGAAGCATATTTCAGCTTTGTACAGGATGGATTGATTACCACGCCTGCACAGAATGAAGCGACCTATAAGGGAGAAGTATATGTTTTTGACGGGCAGGATCATATCCGTACTAAAAACGCGCTATGCAATGGAACAGCAGCTGAAAGGGATGATGAAGCTGGGACTTGGCGACGGATATGCCGCTGAAAGACAGCAGATCATTGTTCAGAACGATGCTTGAGGAGTTGGGAAGATAGTTTAAAAGCCCGATAACAGGGCAAAACACACCTCGGACACTTTCTGGACTTAACGGCTTATTGACTGACTTTGTTTCTTTATTCCTGTTTTATCAACTTCAGATAATCCGAAGGAGAAACACCAAATTCATCTTTAAAACATTGACGGAAATAGCCTGTACTATTCATCCCTACTTTATAGGCTATTTCTGAGATATTATATTTTCCTTCGAGGAGCAAACGTTCCGCATTCTGCATTTTTACTTTACGGATATATTCGTTTGTGGAAAGTCCGGTTAGTGCTTTCATTTTTCGGTAGAGTGTAGAACCGCTCATACACATTTTGTCAGATAAATACACCGGCATCATGATATCACTGACTATAATATCAGGAATGCAGCCCAACGCTTGTTCCAAACCTTGTTCACCATTGGCGGCAGTCCTCACTTCAAAATCGTCCGAGAAAGATTCTACAATATAATCACAGATGTCCCTATTATCTTCCACTATCAGCAGAATACGCTTACCACTATGCACAGGTTCTATATTTTCTTCTTTTTCGTCCTTTTCATCGGAAGTTTTCTCCGTCGAGTCAGCATGCAGCACATGAGGATACGTGTTATCCGTCAGCAGACTGACATAAAAAGTACTTCCCACATTCAAAGAACTTTCAACCCTGATCTCCCCCTCATGCAAAACTACCAGGTTCTTTACCAGAGCCAGACCAATACCTGTTCCTGAAGCCTGATGTTCGCTTCCCTCTTGATAATAACGGTCAAAAATATGAGGCAATGCATCGGGAGCAATACCGAAACCGGTGTCACTCACACTGATTTCCGTATGGTGTATATTATTCCGGACCACCTGATGTAATCCTAAAGTTATAGTTCCTTTCTCTGTATATTTTATAGCATTGGAGATCAAATTATCCAGTATAATCGTTACTACCTCCTTATCAAAAAACAAAGACATATCTTCCTGCTCAATCTCAAGACAGAAATCAATCTCAGGTTTCCGGTTCAATTCCTTATACTTCAGTCCGATCTCGTGTACAAGGGCTGCCAGATTGTCACGACTTACACATAATTTCTTGTTTTGGGTTTCCGTTTTTCTGAACTCCAGTATCTGATTAATCAGGTTCAACAACCGGATGGCGCTTTGATGGATAACCGATATTTTCTGTGAATCTTTCCCTGATAAAGAATTACTTTTCTGCATATCTTCCAACGGTCCCAGAATCAACGTCAAAGGGGTACGCAACTCATGTGTGATATTGGTATAGAAACGTAAACGCTCATTATTCATGATTTTTCTTTTCCAGTGTATGTTCCTGCTCATGAGTGGAATATTTCGGAAGGTTACGCTGTTGTTCTCATTAACGGTATACCAGGAATTCTCAAGTCCTTTCAGCATATAGGTATAATCCATCTGATTCACAAAAGAATAGTTTTGTACATTGAATGTCAGACTGAATGTGTTCTGCTCATGTGTCAACTCTACTTCCTGTTTATCGGATAGTGAAACAAATACTTCGCTGTTTTTTTGATTCCCCAATCTTTCAAATATTCTCATCTCGGTAATGATGACAGGTGGTATCTTGAAATTGCTCATCGCAATATTGGGAGCAAAGCAGCAGAGTCCGTTGATAGATCCGAAATAAATGGAGCCATCGGTGTTTTTTGCTACACTACCTCTCATAAAGTTTCCGGCAGGAACATCGTCAGAGTGTCCATAGTGATAGAACCGTTTTTTCTTTGTCACGTAACATCCGATCCCCTTGTTGGTACTGAACCAGATATTTCCTTGCTGGTCTTCGGTAATTGCCTGAATGAAGGTGTTGGCAAAACCGTCTTTACGCTGATAGGTTTTGTAATCCGTATCTTCCGGTGAACGGAAACATACCAGCCCGTCACCGGTAGCCACCCACATCCTTTTCTCCTTATCCTTGTATATTTGATTGACGGTGTTGGAGCAAAATCCTTCTCTTTGTATATAATGCTTGATTAGGTGAAAGTCCGGACTATATACTCCCATTCCATCACCGAATGTTCCGATCCAGAAACGTCCTTTCTCATCTTGTTCAATTGTACGGATCAGATTACCGTGTAATTCGCTGTTGCCGGAATGATAATGCTGTATCACTTCCATCTTTTCCGGATCGTAAATGTATATGCCTTCACTACATCCTATCCAGATACGATGATGATTGTCTTCGCAGAAAGCACGTACATCTAAATTGGTTCTGCCCATTGGAGTGATTGAGCGGAATGTCTTTGTTTGGGAATTATAGAAGGCTGACACTTCCCAGAAAGGTTCCAAACCATAAATTTCCTTTAGAATCCCGGAAAGCAGTCTGTACGGAATTGGACAGCAGTTCTCCTGTTTCTTTTTTGTAGATGGCTACACGCTTGTTGTTTTCAAAAACATTGATTCCTCCGCCATCTGTACCAATCCATAGACGTCCTTGTTGATCTGTACATATACTGCTTACAATCTTGTTATTCAAACTGTTGCTGTTGGTGGGAATAGGAGAATAATCGATCGTTGTGAACAAAGCAGGTTCACTGCTGATGAAGTTGATTCCTCCTCCCCATGTTCCGAGCCATACGTTGTCAAAAGAGTCCTGATAGATATAGCGTACGCTGGCATTGGAAAGGCTGCGGCTGTCGTCTCCTTCCCGGAGAAACTCAAAGGTGATTTGCTCGGGTGACAGGAACTGGCTTTGTTTTAAATCCAGTATTGCGATACCGCTTAGCTCGGAGGCAATCCAAAGCTTATTATTCTTTAGTTGTTTGATGCAGAAAATACGGGTGGAAAGTGTACCATATTTGTCGTTCCGATTTTGCTTGAAAGTGACAAAAGCTTTGGGTAGTTGAGTTGTAAAGAGCCAACCCTCCATCTGTCCCCAGCCATATATTTCCATAACTGTCTTTTTAAGATGGTACTTACTTCATCTCCCGGCAGACTGTTAGGATCATTGGGATCATGACGGAAGTTTTTTGTACTTCGGTCTTTTAATGAAAGGATGCTGAAACCGCTGTTGACATGACCGATATAGAGATTTTCATCTCCTCCGTCAAGTACTGTCCAGGTCTGTTCACTTTCTAATGTAGGGACAGTTTTTTGTTATAGTGTGTGAACTTACCTGTAGCGATATCAAGATATTCTATACCTCTATAATAGGTACAAATCCATAAACCATCTGTGTTTTGGGCTGAGACGATGTCAGTAACATCATTCGTTATCAGGCTGTTTGGATTCTGCGGATCGTTCTGATAGGCAGTGAAGGTTTGTGAATGATAGTTGTAAGCGTTAAGCCCGTCACGCTGGGTGGCAATCCAGATAATAGGACGTTTCGGATCAGCATATACTTGGTTTAGTTCATTACCGGTGATACTTTGGGTATTGTTGGACGGATCATTCTTATAATAGGTAATAAAACGGGTACCGTCAAACTTATTAAGTCCTTCTTCTGTGGCAAACCATAAGAACCCTTGTTTATCTTGTGTAATGCCTACTACATAATTATTGGAGAGTCCCTGCTCTATACCTAATCGCTTGATAATATAGGGTTGAGCCATCAACCAACAGGAGGATGTCAGAAGCAAAATCACAAGAATGATGTATCGTTTCATGATTTGTGTTTATTTGTTTTATATTCAATTCCAAAAATAGAAATAAATATTTTATTTTGGCTATGTAAATCGTGCATTGCATGATTTACATAGCCTCTCTGCATGATTTTTGTCTGTTATCTCTATGTTATTGGTCTATATTTGTGCAGTAAAACAGAAGAAATACTGTTTGGTTTCACTGCGAACTTGAGTTTTCTGAAATATCTATATTAACAATTAATACTATGATGAAAAGTTTATGTTGTAACTCTAAACAAAAGTTGTTAGTGGCATTATGTCTGCTATTTTGTTTGTCGGGAAATGCACAACAGGCGAACACTGTTAATCGTGCAGCTGCAAAGGAAAAGACTGTAGGAAAGCGTACTTTGATTGGTACTGTAATAGATGCAAGTACTGGAGATGCGCTGATTGGAGTCAATGTTAAGGTGAAAGGAACGGGAGAAGGTACTATTACCGATTTGGATGGTAAATTCTCTATCGGGGTAACGAGCCAGACGCAACTGGAAATCTCTTATATCGGTTATAAGACACAGACGTTAATGGTAGGAGACTTGGGGGTGATGACTGTTAAAATGGAATCTGATAATGAGATGTTGGATGAAGTGGTAGTTATCGGCGCCGGTACTCAGAAAAAGGTGTCTGTAACAGGTTCTATCGCTACAGTCAAGGGTGCTACACTGAAACTACCATCTTCTTCACTGACCAGTTCACTTGCCGGAAAGTTATCGGGTATCGTTTCTGTTACTAATAGCGGTGAACCGGGTTCTACTTCTGATTTTTATATTCGCGGTATCAATACTTTCGGCGGACGTTCTACACCGTTGATTTTGTTGGATGGGGTAGAAATCTCTTCTAATGACCTGAATCGAATTCCGGCAGAATCTATTGAAAGTTTTTCTTTACTGAAAGATGCCTCTGCTACAGCTATTTATGGTAATCGTGGAGCTAATGGTGTTATGTTGGTAACTACCAAAAGTGGTACTGAAAACACAAAAGCGACTGTAAATGTGTCTTTGGAAGCTTCTTATTTTCGCCCGATGAATCGGGTGAAATTTGCTGATGGAGCAACTTATATGCAGACCTATAATGAAGCTGCCCAAGCCAGAAGTGCAACGCAGATTACTTCTCCGAAGTATACGGAAGAGCAAATCACCAATACTGCAAATGGGGTAAATCCTTATGTATATCCGGATGTCGACTGGTATGACCTTATTTTCAGAGAAGGCAATTTCAACCAGCGTGCCAATGTAAATGTGCAGGGAGGGGGATCACGTGTGACTTACTATATGAGTTTGCAGGCAAATCACGATACCGGACTGTTAGATGCTCCTGATTATTACTATAGCCCTAATATAAACAACTGGGAATATAATTTTCAGAACAACATATCGTATAAGTTGACTAATACGACGACCGTTGACTTGCGTATGATGGCACAGATTGGTAACAAAAAAGGGCCTAATTATTCTACCTCCGATTTATATAAGATCGTCATGCAGGCTAATCCTGTAGCATTTCCTGCTTATTTCCCCAGTGAAGATGGTGATGAGCATATACGCTTCGGTAATGCAGAAATAAAATCCGGTGTTTACGGACAGAACCCGTACGCATATATGATGAGTTCTTTTAAAGAAGGCAACTATAATACGCTGAATACCTCACTGAATATTACTCAGGATTTGAGTTTTCTTACCAAAGGATTGAGCGTGAAAGCATTAGTTAACTTTAAAAACTGGTCGGAATCTACTTATAACCGTTCCATTACACCTTATTATTATAAAGTGAAAGATGGGTCTTATGATTTTGGAACGAATCAGTATGAACTTCAGACATTACAGACAGGATCGGACTATGTTAGCCAGTCGGATATCAGTAAAAGTGCCGATCAAACCTTCTACTTTGATTTTCGTGCTGACTGGAAGCGTAGCTTTGGTGATCATAATCTGACTGCGATGCTTATGTATATGATGCGTGAATATCGTAGTAGTGTATTACCTAACCGTAATCAAGGTTACTCAGGGCGTTTGACTTACGATTACTCCAGCCGCTATTTATTTGAATTTAACTTTGGCTATAACGGTTCTGAACGTTTGGCATCCGGTGAACGTTTTGAATTTTTCCCTGCTGCTTCCGTTGGTTGGGTGGTAAGTTCTGAGAAGTTCTGGGAACCGATGAGTAAGTATGTCGACCACTTAAAACTTAGAGCTTCTTATGGTTTGGTCGGTAGTGATGAGTTTAACGGCAGTGCTCCGCACTTCTTGTATCAAAATAATATCAGTATTGGTGCGGGACACAGTTTCTGGACCGGTCTTCCTTCCAATGAAATTAACAGAAAAGGTCCTGCTTTCTATGTATTAGCTGTTGAAAATGCAGGTTGGGAGCATGTGAAGAAGTTTGATGTCGGTTTTGATATGTCTCTGTTCAATCAGTTGAATATTACTTTTGATTATTTCCGCGATCATCGTGACCGTATTTTGATGGCACGTTCATCTTGGCCGAATATGTTAGGATACTGGGGATCTCTGCCTTGGAGCAATATTGGTGAGGTAATCAACCGTGGTGTCGAATTGAGCGTGAACTGGAATAAGCGGTTTGGCAAAGATTGGATTGTAGATTTCCGTGGTAACTTTACTTATAATCAGAATGAATATAAGTATGTCGATGAGCCGGAGTATCCTTATGTATGGCAGACTAAAACAGGGAAGCCATTGAATACCTTGACCGGTTATGTAGCTGAAGGATTATTTACCAGCGAGGAAGAAATAGCTAACTGGCCGGATCAGTCACAACTGGGAGCCAACATTATGCCGGGCGATATTAAGTATCGTGATATCAATGGCGACGGAGCCATTACAACGGAAGATCAGGTGATGCTGTCTCCCTATAATAGTGTTCCCCGTATTCAATATGGTTTCGGCTTGAATCTAACCTATAAGAAGTTTGATTTGGGTGTATTCTTCAATGGTTCAGCAAAACGCAAGATCATGATCAACAGCGGATATGCTCCTTTCCTTTCCGGCGGTGGCGATGGTATGACTACTGAAAGTCTGGAACGCAACCTGATGCAATGGATTGCTGATGATCATTGGTCGGTAGATAACCCGAATCCGAATGCGGCTTATCCTCGTTTGGGTATAACCAGTGCCGATACTTCCAATAATACTCAGCCTAGTTCTTACTGGATGCGCAATGGAAATTTCTTGCGTTTTAAGAGTCTGGAAGTAGGTTATCGTTTTCCATATTGCCGTGTTTACTTTAGCGGTGACAACCTGGCGGTGTTTAGTCCGTTCAAGTTATGGGACCCGGAACTTTCTTGGAATGCTTATCCTTTGCAACGAACCTTTAACTTAGGCGTTCAATTTACTTTCTAAAAGCACAGTTTAACTTATAACAGAAAAGAAGTATGAAACTAATACAAAAAATAATCCAAATATCACGGACCTTGCTGATCTCTTGCTGCCTGTTGACTTCTTGTAATTATCTGGACGTCATTCCGCCTGCACAAGCTGACTTTGATGATACCATGAAAGATGAAGCTGCTACGCTGAATTTCCTGTTTACTTGTTACGGCTATATTCCCCGTGTACATCCGTTCGAATTTAAAGCATTCGAACAATCTGCTGATGAACTTATATCACCTAAGATGTGGGATGATTATCAACAACAAGTAGCGTGGGGAACGATTTCGCCTTCTTATTACAACAGTTGGGGTGGTGATGACATGAATATCTGGACACCCAGCTACAACTGGCTGGGTTATGTGCATCATTTCCTGAGTCTGATAGATGAGCTACAGCCTACTGGAGTAACCGAAGATGACAAGGCACAATACAAAAGGCTGAATGTTATTTCCTGGAAGCATACTATCATTTTCGTGTGTTGCAGGCTTTTGGACCGTGTCCGCTCATTACAGAGAAAGTGGATCCGAATATAACAAACGATCAGATTCCCGGACGTTCACATTTTGACTACTGCGTGGATTACATTGTAGGTAAACTGGATGATGCAGCCAATGTTCTTCCGGCTACGAGAGCGACGGAAGACCTCGGTCGTGCTACTTCTACCATTTGTAAATGTCTTAAAAGCTCGTGTACTGCTGTATGCCGCTTCTCCGCTATGGAATGGTTCTTTCTTTAAGCCGGACTGGCAGAATGAGAACTATGAAACACCGGGTTATGGCAAAGAGGCTGGTTAGCAGGCTCTTACGACCGTGAAAAATGGAACCGTGCATTGACTGCGTGTCAGGAAGGCTCTGACAGCTGCTAAAGCAGCTGGTCATGCCCTGTTCGATATTGATACAGCTAACAAGAAAGCGGAACGTGACGGGTAGAATTACCTTTTATCCCAGGTAAGGAAGAAGACACACCGGAAAATGAGGAATTCAAAGAGCGTGTCCGTATGTTCCAGTATCTGATTACTGCCAATGAAGGGGACAATAACAAAGAAATTATCTGGGGACAGCGTATTGACTCAGATGTGAATAATGGTGGAGAAGCTACCGACTCTCGTTTGCCGAACCGTGTAGTGAAGAAAAGTGATGGAAGTTGGGCAGGCGGTTGGGCAGGTCTGGCACCTACCTTGTACGCTGTGCAACACTTTTATACAGAGAATGGAGAACTTCCGGAACAGGACAGTGATTTTTATCCGAAGTCAGAATGGTATACCCGTTTTTATGAAGGAACTTCGAGTCCCGAACTCGCAACTAACGGGCTGGATAGTGAAGATGTGAAGAATGATATCATCAAACTGAATGCCAAGCGTGAAGTGCTCGTTTCTATGCATGGATTGCTTTTGATGGTTGCGAGTATGCAAAGAAAATCAATAATGGTAATCCACTTTGGCTGAATTTCAAAAACACCAATACCAATGGATGGCGTTCTTCCGATTCACGCAATATAGCAGGTACCGGTTATTTGTCGAAGAAGTTTATTGATCCGAATATACGTTTCAGTGCAAGTGGAACCCGTAGCCATACTCCTTCAAGACGTCCGTTTATCCGTATGGCGGAACTTTATCTGAATCTGGCAGAATGTTACGCAGCATTGGACGATACACCGAATGCTATTGAGAATCTGAACGTAATCCGCAAACGTGCCGGAGTCAGAGACCTGGAAACAGCTGACCTGACAGATATGAATATAACGGAATGGGTACGCAATGAACGCTTTATTGAGTTGTACGAAGAAGGACACCGCTATTATGACTTACGTCGTTGGGCAATTGCTCCACAAATGCTTAAAGCAGGACTCCGCTATGGTTTGAACGGACTAGCTCTAAACCCGAATTTCGAGGAATTCAACACACCAACTCAGATTGACCAGCCTTTTAAATGGGACGATCGGTTGTATCTGCTTCCGGTATGGTCGAGAAGTGATATGGATGAACTTTACAGTAATCCGCAGATGGTGCAGGCACCCGGTTATTAATCATCTAAAAACAATGCATTATGAAAATAAGAAATACATTATTGTTGGCGGGAAGCCTGCTTTTATTGGGTGCCTGCGATGAATCAAAATATGATCTGGACAGCTTGGTCCCGGAACAGTATCATAAGATATTGTATGTGAATAATAGTGGTAAACAGGAAGTGACTTTGTATGATACGGGGGAGAGCTATGCATACACTTTTTCAATATTCAAATCGGGAAGTGAACCCAGTCTGACTGCCAGCGCAGATATTTATGTGTTGACACAGGAAGAACTTGACAACGAGTATAGTGATCCTGAGGCTGTAAACTATAAATTGATAGGTACAGACTGTTATTCGATAGAGTCGACCCATCTGGATTTTTCGGCTACCGACCGTTATAAACCGGTTACGGTGTCATTGGACCCAGAGAATATTAAGTCTATGATAACAGCCAATCCGGATGCGGTATGGGTATTGCCTTTGCAGGTTGTAAGTGAAAATGACTCTGTAAATAGTGAGAAGAATGAAGCTGTTTCTGCAAATAACCGGAGTCATCACCCCGTCTTTTGGATTTGAAAGTTCGGCTGTATCTGTGAAGGAGTATAGTTATGGTTCTGCTGTTACCGAAAAAGTCGCTTTGGGGCTTGATACGGAAAATAGCTGGGAGATAAACTGTGAGTTTGCTGTAGACGATGCATATCGCACGAGCATAATACAAAGAATAAGACTATATTTCAGGCTTTGCCGGATGGCAGTTATTCTTTTCAGGATCAGATGACTCTTTCTCCCGGTACTACGAATACGGAATTGGCTGTCACGATAAACACTGATCAGTTGGAACCGGGTGATTATATGTTACCTATCCGTATTGAATCGGTTTCTATATTTGGTATCTCTTCAACCAATGATGTGTATCCTTTGACTATTCGTATTCTTGGTCCGCTGTTAGATCGTACGAGTTGGACGATAGAGGCCAATACACAAGAACCGAGTGGTGAAGGTTCCGGAAATGGTGTGCCTTCATGTGCATTGGACGGCGATCTTTCGACTTACTGGCATTCGTCCTGGCAGAGTGGTACCCATGCTTTACCTCATGAGTTGATTATTGATACCAAAGAGTCATATACATTTACTCAGTTTGGTCTGGTACAAAGACAACATGATAGTTATATGGATGCGGGTACAGGAGTCTTTTATGTGAGTGATGATAAGGTAAACTGGACAGAAGTCGGAACGTTCACTATGAAGAAAATTCATGCTACTCAGAACTTTACTTTGGAGACTCCGGTACAAGGCCGTTATTTCAAGGTACAGATTACACAAAGTAACAGAGACCTCAATACTTCTTTGGCAGAGATATATGCATATGGGTTGTGATTCAAATCATGAATCTTAAAAGGTTATCAGTTGTTTTAGATTGCTTTTATAAATATGGCAGGCGGAAAATATCCGCCTGCCTATATTGACTATTAAATATTTGATATGATGAAGAATAGACTAAAGGTTTCGCTTTTATGTTGACGACAGTTGTTTCGTCGCTGACTGCACAGAATGTGGTTGTTAACGGACCTGATGGTAAGTTGCAGGTCACGGTTTCGTGTCCGGAAGAAGGCAAGGCATCCTACTCTCTTGTTTATAACGGAAAGCAGATGCTCGAATCTTCCCCGTTGGGGTTGGAAACGAATTTGGGTAGTTTTGTCAAAAGAATGAAGCTGATCGGACATCAGGAGAAGCAGATTGATACCGTTTATACTCAGTCGCGCATAAAATTTTCCCGCATACACTATCGTGCTAATGAACTGGTTTGCTATTTCTCTAATGATAAGGGGCAGAAAGTGAATGTAACGTTTCGGGTGAGCAACAATGATGTAGCTTTCCGGTATACATTGCCTCGTCAGGGAGAGACAGGAAGTGTTGTAGTGAATAGCGAAGAAACGGGATTCCGTTTTCCTGCCGGAACTACCACCTTTCTTTGTCCGCAGAGTGATCCTATGATTGGCTGGAAACGGACGAAACCTAGTTACGAAGAAGAGTACAAGGCAGATATCCCGATGGATGTGCGTTCACAATATGGACATGGATATACGTTCCCTTGTTTGTTTAAAATCGGGGAAAATGGTTGGGTGCTTGTCAGTGAGACGGGAGTGGACAGCCGCTATTGCGGTTCACGTCTGAGCGATGTCACAGAGGGAAGTCTTTATACAGTTACCTTTCCTATGCCTGAAGAGAACAATGGTAATGGAACGGTAGAACCGGCTTTCTCTTTACCCGGTTCTACTCCTTGGCGTACTATTACTGTGGGGGAAACATTGAAGCCTATTGTGGAAACGACTGTCCCGTGGGATGTAGTCGAACCGCTGTATGAAACGGAACACCAATATCGTATGGGACGGGGAACATGGAGTTGGATAATCTGGCAGGATGGTAGTATTAACTATGATGATCAGGTGCGCTATATCGATCTGGCTGCAACTATGGGTTACGAATATGTACTGATAGATAATTGGTGGAATACGAATATCGGTTATGAGCGTATGGGGCAACTTATTAAATATGCACAGAGTAAGAAGGTGGATATGTTTTTGTGGTATAGTTCCAGCGGCTATTGGAATGATATCGAACAAGGGCCTACGAATTTGATGGATAACCCTATTGCCCGTAAGCGCGAAATGAAATGGTTGCAAAGTCAAGGAGTAAAAGGTATTAAGGTCGATTTCTTCGGCGGTGACAAGCAGGAGACAATGCGTTTGTACGAAGCTATATTGAGTGATGCCGATGATCATGGGCTGATGGTTATCTTCCACGGTTGTACTTTGCCGCGTGGCTGGGAACGGATGTATCCCAATTATGTAGGCAGTGAAGCGGTGCTGGCTTCGGAGAATATGATTTTCAATCAGCATTTCTGTGATGAAGAGGCTTTCAATGCTTGTTTACACCCCTTTATACGTAATTCGGTCGGTTCTATGGAATTTGGCGGCTGTTTCTTCAACAGACGATTGAATAAGGGAAATAACGGGGGAACAACACGCCGGACTACAGATGTATTTCAGTTAGCGACTGCTGTTTTATTCCAAAATCCGGTTCAGAACTTTGCTTTGACTCTAATAATCTGACAGATGTTTCCCCGGTCTGCATTGACTTTATGAAAGAAGTTCCTACTGAGTGGGATGAGAGTCGTTTTGTTGATGGTTATCCCGGGAAATATGTAGTGCTGGCCCGTCGTCATGGTGATAGTTGGTATCTGGCTGCTGTGAACGCTACTAAAGAACCCTTGAAACTGAAACTGGATTTACCGATGTTTGCCGGAAAATCAGTTTCTTTCTATAGTGATGACAAACAATTGCAACCACAGTTACGGCAGTATAATGTAAAATCTGATGGCAAGTTTCAGTTGACCATTCAACCGCAAGGAGGCGTTGTTTTAAAGAATAACTGATCGTGAGCATATTTTAATAGGTAGTAAGACTAGGTAATGAAAGGTAAAATGTTTTTGGGCGCTTTCGGTTTTTTATATATGGGGATAGTAGGTGGATGTTCTCAGCCTGTCCCTGATCTGTGCTATCAGATTGAAGTGGATAAACCGCTACAGACAATGGACTATTTCGGTGCTTCTGATGCCTGGAGTATGCAGTTCATTGGTTTATGGCCGCAGGAAAAACAAAATCAGATCGCTGACTGGCTGTTCAGCATGGAGAATGATGAGAATGGTAAACCGAAAGGGATTGGTTTGTCTCTCTGGCGTTTCAACGTTGGAGCAGGTAGTACGGAACAAGGTGAAGCAAGCCAGATTGCTTCACCTTGGATGCGTACCGAATGTTTTCTGCAAGCGGACGGAACGTACGACTGGAATAAGCAACAGGGACAGCGTAACTTCTTGAAACTGGCAAAGGAACGGGGTGTTACCAAGTTTCTTGCTTTCCTTAATTCTCCTCCTGTGTATTATACTCAAAACGGATTGGCTACCAACACCGGACGTGGAGGTACGGCGAACCTGAAACCGGATTGTTATGAAAAGTACGCTCGTTTTCTGGCAGATGTAGTAGAAGGAGTAGAGAGGCAGGATGGAATTAAGTTTGACTATATCTGTCCTTTCAATGAACCGGACGGGCATTGGAACTGGGTAGGACCGAAGCAAGAAGGTTGTCCGGCAACCAATAGGGAAGTTGCCCGGACCGTTCGTTTGCTGAGCAAAGAGTTTGTGAACCGGAAAATGGATACGCAGATTATGGTGAATGAGTCTTCCGATTATCGTTGTATGCTCCGTACCCATCAAACGGATTGGCAGCGTGGCTATCAGATTCAGTCTTTCTTTTGTCCGGATAGTGTGGATACTTATTTGGGGGATATACCCAATGTTCCCCGATTGATGCTTGGACATAGCTACTGGACAACGACTCCTCTGAGTGAATTGCGTGCCAAGCGCTGCGAACTGCGTGAAGCCTTGGATAAATACAACGTCGGCTTCTGGCAGTCAGAAACCTGCATCATGGGGAATGATGAAGAGATAGGCGGCGGTCACGGCTTCGACCGTACGATGAAGACAGCGCTTTACGTCGCTCGTATCATCCATCATGACATCGTGTATGCGGGAGCGAAGAGCTGGCAGTGGTGGCGTGCCATTGGCGGCGATTATAAAGACGGATTGATTCGGGAATATACCGATGAAGATCTCAGAGATGGACGTGTGGAAGATTCCAAACTTATGTGGGCATTGGGTAATTACAGTCGCTTCATCCGTCCGGGAGCTGTCCGCCTGTCTGTTTCTGCTTTCGATAAAGTGAAGAATTTAATCCCCGGAGGCGATACGGACCAAAAAGGACTGATGTGTTCTGCTTATCAAAATGCGGATGGTTCGTACGTTATTGTTCTCATTAACTATGCACAGGCGGAGAAAGAATTTGCCATCGACAAAATTGACGGTAACAGAGTTCAATGGCAAGTTTATCGGACTTCTGATATAGAAGGAGAAGACTTAATGCCCGTTGAAAAGGTAAAGAGTGGAAAAACGGTCAGGATTCCGGCACGTTCGATTATAACATTATTGAGTAAACCGCTTTCATAGAAGAGAATTATTTGTTTATTCTTTTGAATAAAAACTGTTTTATACTTTGATTCTTTTTCCTCTGTTTATCAGACCGTACAGTTCTTACTAGAAGTTTATTCGACTATTATCTGTTTATTGTCATACTGAAAGTGTGCAATGTTTAAATCATTCAGTACATTCAGCAAAGTCTTTATCGGGACGTTCCGGCTAAAGCGGAAATGAACTCGTTTGTGTAGCAGGTCCGCCGAATGACAGATGATGCTGATATTATACCAAGTGCCTATATTTTGCAGTACTGTTAGCATCTCGGTATTATCATAATAAAACTCGTCTTTGAGCCACCCTTCATTTTCTGTTTGGGTGGCTTTTGATAACTGAATATCACCGTTTGCCGTTAATGTAGCGCATTGTCCGGGCAATATTCTCTTTTCGGGTAGAGATTTTACTTTGCCTACACTCACATGTCCTTGGTATAGTGTGACGACAGGAGGATTGCCGGGATAAGCGTTTACATCGAATACAGTACCCAGTACCTGTGTTTGCATCTTCCCGGCGGAGACGATAAAGGGATGGTGGTTGTCCTTAGTAACTTCGAAACGTGCTTCTCCGGTAAGACTTACGATACGTTTCTTTTTGGAAGCAAATTCTTTCGGGTATTCCAGACGACTGTTTGCGTTTAGCAGTACTTTGCTTCCGTCCTCCAAAGTGACTTTGGTCGTTGTAGCTGGTGGGGTAGAGATGATGATGATGCCGTTTTCTTCCGTGGTTGTAATCTGCTCCGGTGCATGGAGGGCACTAAAGATTTCGATAAACTGTCTGTTATCCGTTTTCTGCCAGGGCGACCAGAGCAATATGGATAAAGCGAGCATTGCTGCTACGCCGCCGGACAACCAGATGCGGAGATGGAGTTTCCGTTTTTTCTGTTCTTGACGTTGCACGAATATACTCCATTCTTTCCGGGTTTCTTCCGGCAGGGGCATATCACCCAATGCTTCACCGAAGGCGTTCTGCAAGCGGTGTATCTCAGCATCTTCAGAGAATGGACAACGGCTATCTGCTACCGGTCCATAACTGGAATCTTCCGCTTTCATCGTACATTTTTCTTTCTCTTTCATAACCTGTCCTCCTTTTTAATCTTTCATGGCTTCGCGTAGTGTACGCAAAGCTTTAGATATATGTTTTTTTACTGTGTCGGGACTGATACCAAGCTGCCGGGCGACTTCCCGGTAGGTAAGATGTTCGTAGTAGCACAAACGAAGTACCGTGCAAGTTGGTTCAGGCAGACTTCGGGCAATCGCTTCCGCTTTTTGTAGCAGCGCTTCGTGTTCCCGATAGTTATTTTCTACATCAGCCAGTGTTGCTTCGTAGAGAGCTTTTACATTTTCCTGCTCTACTTGGAGATGCTTCAAGCGGTTGAGGCAGTTGTTGCGGACGGCTGTGTATATCCATCCGCCCCGGTCATTCTTGTTCAATTGCTCGAAATGTTTCCAAGCTTGTTCCATTACTTCGCTCACTATATCACGTGCTTCTTCTCTATCCCCCATCAATTGTGTGGCATATCGTACCATTCGCGGATACATTTCCGTAAACATCTGTCCGAAGGCTTCTCGCTTTGTTTGACTTTTATGGAACAGGAACATTCTTTTAAGGATTCTGTGGCTGTAAAAGTAGCTTTTCTCTTTCAAACTACCAGTTTACAAACGTGACTTTTCGCTTGCTCCGGCTCCGGTTCCTTTATATTTGCTCTTCGTGGCGTTGAACTGATAACTCAGTCGGATGCCGAAACGCTGTTGATCAAGGTAATCACGGTTGGAACTAAAGGTCCGGTCACCATAGATGGTGAAGTATCTGTAGCCAGTATGAAAGATGTCTTTTGCAGTTACTGATACTTTCAACGACTGGTCCTTTAGGAACGATTTGGTCAGTTGGGCATCCACTCTTCCTTCGGTTTTCCAGATGGCGTAACTTTGTTTGGCACCGGGTGACAGTATTCCTTTGATGTTGAAGAACCAACCTTTAGGGAAACTGAAGTTGTTGTCGAAATTGAAATGGAATCGTGGTTCATTCCAGTTTTGGGGAATGCCTACGCAGGCAGCATGTGAGTCGTACCAGTTGACACTGGTGGTGAACTGAGGTTGCCAGATGCCGATTTTCGGTGAGAGGGCGATGCCGGCTCCGTATATGTTGGTATGCGGAATGCTTGCCATACCGAATAGCAGTACGCCGGGATGGTTGATGTCGTCATACGGTCGGGTGTAGTTGGTGTACATATTCCAGCAATGGTCGTAGTTGAGGCTGAAGTTGATCCATTTCCATCCGGCATCAAAGAAAGTCGCACGATGTATCTGAGGAACGAGAAACGGGTCTCCGCTCTGGTAGGAGTATTTGTTCTGATAGGTGATGGCGCTGGTGAGCATGTCATAGCTGGGACTGTATTTCAGAGTGCGGTGAGAAAGGGCGAGAAACCAGTTTCCGGAAGTGTATCTGATGCTGATTACAGGTATCCAGTCGTGGTAGATGGGGCTTTGTCCGTCCTGGTGAATCCCTTTCTCGTAGTAATCTGTTTGTTGAAATTCATAGCGCAGTCCGGCTAAGATATTAAACTTTCCCAATGGCAGGCTGTAGTCGATGAAGCCGGAGAACATCGTTTGTTTGATGCGGTCGTCGGCATCGGCGGAGAAGCCGCTTTGGAGGAAAATGTCGTGGCGGTTGGTGAATGTCTCTTCTGTGCCGAAACTGAGTTTGCCTTTCCAGAGTGGGGCGGTGATCAGCAGTTTGGCGGCATAGAGGTGGTTGCGTACGCGGTTGCTCGAAGTGGCGTCTTCGATTCCGTTGTTTTCGGCATATTGATGGATGCGGTCGCGTCCGTACAGGTAGTCGGCGTTGAAGTCGATGTTCCACTTGCCGAATGTACCGTTGTAGTATCCGTTGGCTGCCTGCCACCAGCCGGTATGGGCATCTGTTTGGCGGAGAGCGTGCAGATGGTCTACTTCTTTGCCGTCTTGCAGAATGCGAGTTATCCCTTCATTGGTAGTATGTGCATTGCCTATGTTCGTGCCGGGCATATAGCGCATGCCGAATGACTGATCTTCGTCGATTTCGTAGTTGAATCCCAGTTCACCGTTGAAGGTACGATAGGTTTGTTTGCTCTTATCCTCTGTCGATTGGTTCCAGTCGGATGAGGCATAAATGTCCTGACTGGAGGTACCTGTTCTGTAATTGTTGATTTCCGCAAAGTCCCCTTTCACGAAAATATCTAGTCCGCCGGTACGGTAGTTCAAGGAGATGCCTTCGTTACCGATCGGTTCGTGTCCTTGCGAGTAGTCAGTGTAGAAACTGCCGCTCATTCCCTGTCCGCGTTTGCGGATGGTGCGCAGACGGATGACCGCGCCCACCGAAGAGCCATATTGTACGCCCGGTGTAGTGATGATTTCTGCCGATAGTATTTCATTTGCTTGCAGGCGGTCCAGTTCAGTCTTGTCTCTGACTTTGCGACCGTTGATATAGATTTCGGGGGTGCCTCTGCCCAGTACGGTATATTCTCCGTCCGAGCCGGTGACAAAAGGGAGGTGGGAGATCATTTCTTTGGCCGATCCCATCAGTGAAAGGGGCGTTCCGGCTATGTTGGCTGTCAGCGTTCCGCCTTTCCGTTCTATCAGGGGGCGGGAGGCAGTGATGACTACTTCTTTCAGTAACTCTGTGTCGGGTTGCAGGCGGATGGTATTTTGTTGGCGGCAGGGGATTATTTGAGGACAGTATCCTATGTAAGTCGCTTTCAGCAAACAGTCTTCTCCCGCTATCGGGGGCAGATGGAAGGAACCGTCTTCTTCGGTCACGCTTCCGGCAAGGAAACTGGAATCGGCGGCAAGGGCGAGAATGTTGACAAAGGGCAGGGGGGCTCCTTTTTCGTCATATACTTTGCCTGCTACGGCGATGGCTTTGTCCGATTTCTTGCGCTGTACGACGAAATACTCTTCCCGTTCGATACAGACAAAAGGTTTGCCGGTTAATACAAGGTCAATGGCTTCGTGCTCCGTTTTTTCGTGGATGCTGACGGTTACCCGATAACTTTCTGTTCCGTTGTAGGTGAAGAGGATGTTTTTTCCTCCTGCCTTTTCTAACTGTTTCAGTGCTTCAGGCAGACTTTCGTTCTTCAAAGCTCTAGAGAGAATTTCTTGATGGCGCTCTGCGCTTGCAAAGGGGAAAGGACAAAAAATAAACCGTATCCCATCAGTAACCAGCCGATTGCTGTCCAAGTAAAACTAAACTGTCGTATCATACTTCTGTTTTAATGATTTTACTTATACTACAACAAAGGTGTCCGATCGGGTACGGTTTATCTGTTTTCTTTTGCTATTTATTTCAGCTTCTTTTGATATTCTCCTGAATTAAGTATTTCCAAAGCTTTCTGAACACTTTCATTCGTGGCATTCATCACCCGGAAGTACTCGTTCATATCCCAGAGGTCACGGGCTATCAGTGCTTTGAGTTGTGTTTTGATAAGCGGCAATGATTTTTGATATTGCTCTTCGTTAAACTTCACACCTTCCTTCTCGCCCATTTCACGGAGAGTGGCCAGCATATCGTCATCAATGATGAACTTCTCGTTGAAGTGCTCGAATTTCTTATATTTGTCAGCCAATTCTTTCCGGTGATCCTCTATGAATTTCATCGTGAATTTGATAATGACTCCTTTTCCGACCAGATTCCGGTGATAATCTGTGTAGAGAGTTGTGTCGATTGGAACGAAGTCGGGGAAGTGAATGCTGTCGGCATTCATCAGTTCACCGTGGTTGAAGCGCTCTATCAGGTCTTTATTGTAATCAGTCGAACTGTCATAAGGCTTTTGGATGCAACGACCGGCAGGAGTATAGTATCGTGCAATGGTCAGTCGGATCATAGAACCGTCCGGCAGGTCGATAGGACGTTGCACCAGTCCTTTGCCGAAAGAACGGCGGCCTACGATGATACCTCTGTCCCAATCCTGTACTGCGCCGCTCACAATCTCGCTGGCAGAAGCCGTATATTCATCTACCAAGACGATGAGGCGGCCGGTACGGAAATCTCCGTTTCCTTTGGCGTAGAAATCACTGCGTTGGGCAGTCCGTCCTTCGGTGTAGACAATCAATTCCTTTTGCCCCAAGAATTCATTGGCAAGGTCGATAGCTGCATTCAGGTAACCTCCTCCGTTGCCTTGCAGGTCGAGAATCATATCCTTCATTCCTTGCTTCTGGAGAGCCGTCATAGCTTTCTTGAATTCTTCGGCAGTCGTTGCCCCGAAGCGGTTGATGCGAATATATCCTGTCTTCGGCTGAATCATGTAAGAAGCGTCGAGACTAAGGAGAAATAGGAATCTTATCTCTTTTCACAGTGAATATTAACGGTTCTTGTACGCCACGACGGACAATTGTCAGATCAACTTTTGAGCCTTTCGGTCCACGCAGGCGCTTCATGATATCTTCCGTGCTCATCTTTACCCTGCAATGGTGGCAGTCGTTAACAGCTATGATACGGTCTCCTGCAAGGATTCCTATTTTCTCGGAAGGTCCGTTGCTGACAGGTTGCACGACGAGTAGCGTATCTTCAATCATCTGGAACTGTATACCGATACCTTCGAAGTTTCCCTGCAGCGGCTCGTTCATTTTCTTCACTTCCTCCGGCATCGGAATAAGTGGAGTGAGGATCAAGCTGTTCCAGCATTTTTACGATGGCTTCCTCTACAGCTTCCCCTCGTTGACTTCGTCTACATAAAGGTTGGCAATGGCAAACTCCGCCAACTGTAATTTGCGTGCCGGAGAATTCAGAAACTTATTTTCCTGAGCCTGTACGGCTACAATAGCACAAAAAAAGCCAGGCAGTAATCAAGCTTATTCAAATCTTTGTACATTTTAGTATATTTCATGATCAGTCTATTTTCATTCCTTCAGGTAAGAATGGTGTTACGTCTTTACCAAACTGCAATAATTCTCTCACAATAGTAGAGCTGATAGAAGTAAGTTCCGGCTCCGTAAATAACAGAATAGTTTCTATACCGGCCAGTTTCCGGTTGATATCGGCTATGGTTTCCTCATATTCAAAATCGTGTACGGTGCGGATTCCACGAACAATGAACTGCGCTTCTTTAGCTCTGGCAAAGTCTATGGTCAAACAATCGTAAGCGTCGATCTTTACCCGGGGATCATCAGCAAAAAGTTTCTCAATCATCTCCACTCGTTTCTCTGTAGGAAACCAAGTCTTCTTATTCTCATTGATACCGATACCGATTACCACTTCATCCATAAAGGTCAATGCTCTTTTCACGACCGAATAATGGCCGATGGTAAAGGGATCAAATGTCCCCGGAAATATGGCTCTTCTCATATTTGTTAGTGATTCACGCAATGTCTTCTTCTATAACAAGGTTATCTATAATAAATTCTGACGTTCCATGGTGTTCTTACCCATATAAAACTCCAGCAATTCTTTCACCAGGTCAGTCTTGCGGAGGGAAACTTGCTCCAGACGCATGTCTTTGCCGATAAAATGCTTGAATTCATCGGGTGAGATCTCTCCCAAACCTTTGAATCGGGTGATCTCGGCGTTTTTTCCGGCGGCAGCGATTGCGTTCACACGCTCTTCTTCGCTGTAGCAATACCAGGTCTTCTGCTTGTTGCGTACACGGAACAGTGGTGTTTGCAGGATATAGACATGGTTCCGCTTGATCAGGTCCGGGAAAAACTGGAGGAAGAAGGTGATCAGCAGTAGGCGGATATGCATACCGTCCACATCGGCATCGGTCGCAATGATCACCTTATTGTAACGTAAGCCTTCCAATCCATCCTCTATGTTCAATGCAGCCTGTAGCAAATTGAATTCTTCGTTTTCGTATACGATCTTCTTCGTCAGTCCGAAACTGTTTAACGGTTTGCCGCGAAGGCTGAATACCGCTTGCAGGTTCGGATCGCGGCTTTTCGTAATAGAACCGCTTGCCGAGTCTCCCTCGGTGATGAAGATGCAACTGTCTTCCAGATTGTCGCCTTTCGTGTCGTTTAGGTGAATACGGCAGTCGCGCAATTTTTTGTTGTGCAGGTTCGCCTTCTTTGCCCGTTCGCGGGCCAGCTTGGTCACACCGGCAATCAGTTGTCTACTTCCTGTTTGATAAAGTCGCCTACATATTTGTTGACTGTCACACCTCCGGGAACCATATTGGTAGAGCCCAGTTTGGTTTTCGTCTGACTTTCGAAGATCGGTTCTTCCACATTGACGGCAATGGCAGCCACCAGTCCGTTACGAATGATATCGGAGTAGTCCATGTTCTTGTTGAAATATTCCTTGATAGTACGGGCAATGTGCTCTTTGAAGGCACTTTGATGTGTACCTCCTTGGGTAGTATGCTGCCCGTTGACGAAGGAGTAATATTCTTCTCCGTACTGTCCGGTATGCGTAAAGGCGATTTCGATGTCTTCCCCTTTCAGGTGGATGATCGGGTAAAGTCCGGTTGCCGTCATATTGTCATTCAAAAGGTCTACAAGACCATTACGCGACAGGATACGGTGTCCGTTGTAGATAATGGCAAGTCCGGTATTCAGGTACGTGTAGTTACGTAGCATTGTCTCAATGAATTCAGGCTTGAAGCAGTAGTTTACGAACAGTGTGGCATCCGGTTCGAAGAAGATGTAAGTTCCGTTTTCCTCTTCGGTATTCTGCGTTTCGTCGGTTAGCAGGTTTCCTTTCGAGAAAGTGGCGATACGTACTTTACCGTCGCGGTAACTGCGTACCTCAAAACGGAGAGCTCAAGGCATTGACGGCTTTTACACCGACACCGTTTAGTCCGACACTTTTCTTAAATGCCTTGCTGTCGTACTTACCACCTGTGTTCAGCATGCTACGGCTTCGATGAGTTTTCCCTGCGGGATGCCTCGTCCGTAGTCGCGTACGCTGACACGGAGGTTTTCTTCAACGGTAATCTCGATTTTCTTACCGGCTTGCATTTTGAACTCGTCAATACTGTTGTCAATTACTTCTTTCAGAAGGACATAGATTCCGTCTTCGGCATGCGCACCGTCGCCCAACCTTCCGATATACATACCGGGGCGTGTGCGTACATGTTCCATGTCACTTAAGTGACGGATATTGTCATCTGTGTACTCTACTGTATTGTTGTTGTCTACAGGTATCAATTCGTTCTCTTCCATAGTTGCTTTTTATTTTATCTCTTTGATGAACGCACGGCGGCGCTTATGTTGCTTAGTCTCAAAGTAATCCCATTGTGCCTGAACTTTTCCGTTCAGTTCCAGTTCGGGGTTGCTTTCCGCAAAGATAAAACCTAATTTTTGATAAACCGGAATTAAATCGGAAAATAACAAAGCGTTAACACCTTTGTTTTGATACTCCGGTTTCACTGCTACGAGTAGCAGGTCAAGCATTTTGGCACGGCGTTTCATGAATAGTGCCTTTAACAGATAAAACCATCCGAGTGGCAGTAGATCGTCCGTGTGATTTTTGCAGGGCTTCGGCCAGTGAAGGCATCGAGATACCTACGCAAACCAGCTTGTCATCGGCATCGGTGATAAGGGTAACCATTCGTAAGTCAAGAATCGGAAGATACATTTTTCACGTATTGGTTGATTTGCCGCTGTGTCAGCGGAGAGTAGCCGTAGAGCGGGCTGTACGCTTCGTTCATCAGTTCGAAGATTTTCTGTCCGTAGTCTTTGGCTATTTTTCTTCCGGAAGTGTATTTCTTTATCTTCAGGTTATATTTTCGTTGGATCAGTTCGGAGATACGTTTATGCTTGTCGGGGATGGCATCCGGTATGTAGATTTTGTATTCCACCCAGTCGGCGTCTTTCTCGAAGCCTAACTTTTCCATGTGTACGGGATAGTACGGGTGATTATAGATGGTGGCCATCGTACTAAGCTGGTCGAAGCCTTCAATCAGCATACCTTCCGCATCGAAATCAGTGAATCCGAGAGGACCGGCAATGTGAGTCATGCCCCGTTCTTTTCCCCATTCTTCCACAGTTTTGATAAGTGCGGATGATACTTCGGGATCATCTATGAAATCTATCCATCCGAAACGGACGTTCTTAGCATCCCATTTTTCGTTGGCACGGTTATTGATAATAGCGGCCACACGGCCTACGATTTTGTCATCCTGGTATGCCAGAAAATAGTCTGCTTCACAGAATTCGAATGCCGCGTTTTTCTTCTTGTTGAAGGTGTTGAGCATGTCATCATAGAGATCAGGCACAGAGTAAGGATTACCCTTGTACATCCTGTAATTGAAACGAATAAACTTCTTAAGTTCTCTCTTTGTGGAGACTTTCTTGATTGTAATAGCCATATCTCGTATTTATGATTGAGGGGCAAAGATACGTGATAACCGATGTAAACAATTCCTTGTGATAATACAGGGCTTGTTTCTACTCCGGCTTGTGGAGTGGAAGAATAAGGGGCTGTATATACGAGTGAAGGTTTTGTTTCAGCTTTCCATTTGATGAAAAGTGTGGATTTGTCCAGTGCCATGATTCCACGGTCTGCGGTTCCGAATATAATTTCTTGCTCGGTGACAAGCGGTGTAGACGTAACATCCAGATTGGCTGATAACTCTTTTTGTTGGAGTACTTCTCCGGTTTGAGGTTCTATTATGAAAAAGCTCTTGGAAGAAATGATCCACAATTTCCCATCTTTATAGACCGGAGAAGCTCCCCGGTTACCGAGTCCGTTATCAGAGAGTTTCCAAAGTTGTTTGCCTGTACGGATAT
>VOFE01000931.1_pt1 | contig 27617 bp, 43 predicted proteins | sample 5384071 | NCBI WGS metagenome assembly VOFE01 (sample SAMN12384724, study PRJNA508395) | human gut metagenome | isolation source: healthy gut D | host: Homo sapiens
TCCACGAGGACGGCCAGACCACCGCCAACAAGAGCGTGGTGGTGGGTGGACTGGTACTATAAACGCCCGGACGAGAACGGCAAATTGCGGCTGCATTACTGCAAGCTGTGCAACGGCGTGGTGCTGTATGCCAGCCAGAACGACCCGGTTTCAGCCAGTCTGCGGCGCGGCCTTCGGCGCAAAGCAAACGGCGCGCTGTCAGGAAGCCTATCGCTTCTGTCAGCGCGTCGCGATTGCGTTTTCTCTGGCGGCCGGTCTGGCCTTCTTCATCTTTGCACCGGCACTGGCCGCCCGTTTCGCGCCGGACGCGCAGGCCGCCGAGGCCGCCCGCCGCGCGATCCGCCTGCAAAGCGTCGCCTTTCCCGCGCAGAGCGCCGTCATTTTGATGACCATGCTCACGCAGGCCATGGGGCTCACCCTCCGCGCCTCGCTCGTCGCCACCAGCCGACAGGCGCTCTTTTCCTCCCCCTGCTGGCGGTTTTGCCGCGCCTCTTTGGTCTCTGGGGGCTGCTCGCCTGCCAGAGCGCCAGCGATTTGGCCGCGCTCGGCTTTTCGCTGCTCGCGCTGACACGGGCAGCGGAGGTTCCTCGTCCGCACGGTGCGGATGTTCGGATGCTCGGACAGCGTGCCGATCACATCCACGTAGCTCATCTTAGCGGGCATGGAGAGCGTGTACAGGTTGGTATACAGGTTGCCCTCCGGCCTGCTCCGCGTGAAAATCCACGTCCAGCACCTTCACGCCTAGGTTCATGAAGTACTCGTTGAGGAACGCCAGCGTCTGCGCGCGGTGGATAAACTGCACCTCCAGCCGCTTGAGCGTGTTGACGTGCACAATGCGCTGCATCAGCCGCAGAATCACCAGCACGATCGCGCCCGCGGCGACCGCCATCAAAAATATAGCCCGAGCCGACCGCCAGCCCGGATGCAGGCCGTGCACCAGAGCGAGGCCGCCGTCGTCAGGCCGGAAATCTTTCGATCGCTCATGAAGATCGTGCCCGCGCCGAGGAAGCCCACGCCGGAAACCACCGACGTGGTGATGCGCCCAAGGCTCACGTTCACCGCCGCGCTGCCCAGCGCCACCGTGTCCGCCACCGCGTGACATTCGATCAGCGAAACCAGCGCCGCGCCGACGCACCAGCACGTGCGTGCGCATGCCCGCCGGGCGGTTTTTGATTTCGCGGTCGATGCCGATCACCGCGCCGATCACCACCGCCACGAAGATGCGCATCAGCACCGCCGCCATGCTCAGCGGCTGGCCGAGCGTTGTCCATCCGTCAAAAAAGCCCTCATGTCGAGTTTCCCTCCCATTCGCTGCCGCGCGCAGAATTTTCGATAAATCCGGTGGGGTTATTATACGGTGAATCCGATAGGCGCGCAAGGCGTTGACGCGATTTTTTTCGCGTTGACAGCCCCGCCGCGCCGCATTACAATGGATGAATAAACGAGCCCCGTCCAAAAAGGAGGAACCGACCCTTGAAAAACCCGACCGCCGAGGAACTGGCCGTTCTGCGCGAACGCGCCGAGCGCACGTTCTCCCTGCTTTCCCGTTTTCCCGCGCCGCGAGGACGGGCGCATGTCGCCCGAATCGCGCCTGCGCTTTGAATTGACCATGGAAACCATTCTGGAAAAGAATCGCGCGCTGGGCGCGTGCGTCGTGCTGCGCCGCCCGTCCGGGGCGCACGAGACGTTTTGCTTCGGCACGGCGCGCCTGCTGGGGCGCGTCCCCGTGACGGAGGAAACCTGCTTCCGCGTCGCCTCCGTCAGCAAGCTGGTGATGACCTTCGGCGCGCTGGCGCTGGTCGAGCGCGGCGCGCTCCGGGCTGACGACGATCTTTCCGCCTGTCTCGGCTATCCCGTCCGCAATCCCCGCTTTCCGGATGCGCCCGTCACCCTGCGCATGCTGCTCACCCATACCGCCTCCATCCGCGACGAGGGGAATTACGGCTCGCGCGGCATGCAAAATGGCTGCACCCTGCGCGAGCTGCTGGAAAACGCCGACAACTGGCTGCCCGCCAGACCCGGCGAGGCCTTTCATTATACCAACCTCGGCGCGGGCGTGGCGGGCGCGGCGATGGAGCGCGCGGCAAACCGCCCGTTTGACGATATCATGCAGGAGCTCGTCTTCGCGCCGCTTGCCATCCGCGCCAGCTATGTCCCCTGGCCGCATCGCGCCCCGGTCGGATTTGGCCAACGGCTACAGCATGCGCTTCCCCATCCCCATCCGCAAATACAACGCGCAGGCGCTTTCCCCGGCGCAAGCCCGATCCCTTTGACCCCGAGCGCGATTATCTCTGCGCCGCCGGGCGGCTGATTACGGACAGCGCGGGCATGGCCGCCCTGCTGGGGCTGCTCGCCTCGCACGGGAAATGGGCGTTCTCTCCCGCGCGTCGCTCGATCTGATGCGCGCCCCGCAGGATGGGCTGGGCGGCGTGGGCGCGGTCGGGCGCGGCCTGAACGTCGCGTATCTGCCCGGCGTGTTCCCCGGCTTTTCGCCCGTCGGCCATCAGGGGTGGCCACGGCATGTGCGCCGAGCTATTCGCCGATCCCGCGACCGGCGCGGGCGTGGGGATCATGACAAACGGCGTTTCCCTCGAGCGGAGCACGCCGCCGCTGATGCGGGTCGGGTTTGATCTGCTGTCGCTCGGCTTTGCCGCGCTCAGGAACGCATAAGCGCCAACGGTTTGGCGCGCTCACGGCGCGGATTGACCCTGACACAATGTTGTCAATGTTTTAATGTTTTTCCTTAAGTCTACCATTTTTTTCTTCATACAGTCCTCCTATATACAGCCATCGCCCGAAAGGAAAGCGGGCAAGCGAAAGCCGCTTCCCCTTCCGGCGAGACCATTCTGCGATTTAACCCCGAAAGGAGATCATTCTTATGCGTAAATCCATTCGTCCCCTGATTGCCCTGACCGCCGCGCTGGCGCTGACGGTTACGGCCGGCATGAGCGCGCTGGCTCAGGCCGATAATGAAAAGCATTTCAGCGTGATCGAGGCCGCCTCGAATGAGGATTCCTCACCATCCCGGAGATCGCCAAGAAGTGCGGCACCTCCGTCGTGGCCATCGAGACGGAGACCAAGGTGGTCTACAACACCTACGACAACGACTATTACAACCCGTTCGGCGGCATGTTCGGCTACGGCTTCGGCTATGGCTACGGCAACCGCGGCGGCCGCGGCGGCACGCAGGAATACACCGAGAAGGCCGCCGGTTCCGGCGTCATCATCTCTGAGGACGGCTACGTGCTGACCAACAACCACGTCATCTCCGGCGCGGACAAGATCACCGTTTACGTCAACCCCGGCGACGGCAGCGAAGAGAAGACCTACGAGGCCACGCTCATCGGTTCCTCCGAGAGCAACGACATCGCGGTGCTCAAGATCGACGCGACTGGCCTGAACGCCGCGGCCTTCGGCGACAGCGATCAGCTTGAAGTCGGCGAACTGGCCGTGGCCATCGGCAACCCGATGGGTCAGGTGCACGGCTCTGTGACCGCGGGCATCATCTCCGCCGTCGAGCAGGAGCTGACCATCGACGACGTGACCATCAACGCCATTCAGACGGATGCGGCCATCAACCCCGGCAACCCGGCGGCGCGCTGTTTGATTCCTACGGCAATGTCGTCGGCATCGTCTACGCCAAGAGCTCTTCCGTGAGCATCGAGGGTATCGGCTACGCCATCCCGGTCAACAACATCAAGGATCTCGTCGCGCAGATGATCAACGACCCGGATTCCGTGAAGGATCAGACCAAGGGCAGCCAGATCATGCTGGGCATCACCATCCGCGATATCACCGAGGAGATGAGCAAGCAGTATTCCATGCCGGTCGGCGTGTATATCACCGAGGTTTCCAGCATGAGCGCCGCTGAGCGCGCCGGCCTGCAAAAGGGCGACATCATCACCGAGTTTGCGGGCGAGACCGTGACCTCCGCGGATGACCTGAACGCCATCAAGGCCAAGCAGACTTCCGGCGACACCGTTTCCGTCAAGATCGACCGCAACGGCAAGACTCTGACGCTTGATCTGGTTGTGCCGCAGCCGACCGATGTGGATACCTCCAGCAGCAAGTAAGCGCGGAGCTTCCATTCATATCGATACACATTCCTATTCTTCATTCTTCATTCTCCATTCTCCTTTGTAACAGCCGGGGCCGCTTTTCCCATCGGAAGAGCGGCCCCGGTTGTTTTTATTTCATGCTTGTGCTATGATGTTCATAGATCAGTAAACGGGCAAATCCGAAATTATGCACATATTTCCCGAATCCAGCAAGCTCATCTCTCGGAGGCTTTCATGAAACATCTCGCGCTTTTCCTCTGTCTGCTCTGGCTCGTTCCCGCCTGCGGTTTGTGCGAAAAAATCCTCTGGGAGGACGAGACGGGGCAGGTCGTCTTGGGCGACGACGGCAACGTTCAGTTCATCTCCCCCGACGGCGAAACGGCCGATGAAAATTTCTTCGTGCCCACGGCGGTTCCCGCCACCCGTCCAAATCGAAGCGCCTGCTCAAATCGAGTCGATTGACTTCACCTTCAAGCGGACGCTCAAATACGGCGATTCCGGCGAGCGGGTCGCGCAGCTCCAAACCCGCCTGTCCGAATTGGGCTTTTACAACGCGAAGGTCTCCGGCGGCTATTATAAAGTGACCAAGGCCGCCGTCAAGGCCTTTCAGGCACACAACGGCCTGAGCGCCGACGGCATCGCAGGGCGCGACACGCAGGAGCTGCTCTTTCCGCCGCCGCCGTCCCCGCCGAGGCCACGCCCCGCCCGTCCCCCACGCCCGAACCGGCGAAATACACCCTGATGGTGGACGTCGTCAACCAGATCACCCGCGCCTACACATACGACGAGAGCGGCCAATACACCGTGCTCGTGCGCGAAATGATCTGTTCCACCGGCACGAGCAAAGACCCCACGCCGTGCAAAACGACCGTCATGCCGAAAAAGCGCGCCCGCTGGGGCTATTTCCCGACATGGGGCTCCCACGCACAGTATCTGACGCGCATCGACGCGGCCAACGCCTTCCATTCCGTGCTCTATTCCGAGCCGAACGAAAACACCCTCTCCGTCAAATCCTTCGACGCGCTGGGCACGCCCGCCTCCCACGGCTGCGTCCGCCTGCTCGTCTCCGACGCGAAATGGATTTACGAAAACTGCAGGAGGGCACGATCATCACCGTCTACGAGGGCGACTACGACCCGGAATACACGATGACGCTCAAGCCCACGCTCAACACCTCCACCCTGCGCGAAAACCCGCTGCCCGCCCCGACGGCCACGCCGGCGTATGTCCCGGAAAACTGGCCGACCCAATACCGGACGCTCTCCCGCGGGAAGAAGGGCGAGGACGTATACATGCTGCAAATGCGGCTGACCGAGCTGGGCTATTACCACGGCTCGATCACCGGCGGCTATTACGGCGGCACCATTCAGGCCGTCAAGGATTTCCAGAGCGATCACGGCCTGACCGTGGACGGCGCGGCGGGCAAGCAGACGCAGGCGCTTCTCTTCTCCGCCGCCGTCAATTTGCCGCCGCGCAGCCCGATGAGACGCCAACGCCCGAAACGCCAATGCCGGAGACGCCAATGCCGGATACGCCAGCGCCGGAGACGCCGCGCCCGACCGATACCCCCCCGCGCCCACGTCCACGCCGCTGCCCACCTTCACCCCCGACGCCCGACCCGGCGCTGTTCGTGCCGCTTGAGGATTCCGTCGGATAACGCGCCCCAAAAAGGCGACTTCGCCAGAAAGAGAGTGCGCACATCTATGGAAACCAAACCGTTGAAAGAAATTGGGGCTTGGATCTGCTCCGTATTCTGGCCGCGTTCACGGTGGTCATGCTGCACGTCAGCCCGCAGGCGTATCTCGACGTGGAAATCGCCTCTGCCCCTGGAACGTGATGAACGCGATCACCGGCCTTTGCTGCTGGAATGTTTCGGCGTTCTTCATGCTCAGCGGCGCGTTCCTCCCTTCGCCCCGCAAAAGGCGATGAGCACCCGAGCGCTGTATCGGAAAAACATCGCGCGTCTGGCCGTCGCCTTCGTGTTCTGGTCGGCGGTCTACGCGCTCACGTACTGCCTGCTGCGCGGCAAGGGCAAGTGGACGTTCCTCAACGAGCTGCTCCGCGGCCATTATCACATGGTTCGTCTTCACGCTCGTCAGCCTGTATGCCGTCGTGCCGCTGCTCCGCAAAAAATCACCGAATCCAAAAGGCGACCGAGTATTTTCTGCTCATCGGCTTTTTGTTCACCTACCTCATCGGCCGCGCGCTGAATTTCGCGCTGCTGTTTGATTGGCCGCACAAGGACGTTCTCCAGTCCCTTCAATCCGCCTATGCGCAGCTCAACCCCTATCGCGGCCTGACCGCGCTGTATGCCTTTGTGCTGGGGCATTACCTGATGGCCTATCCGCTCCCCAAAGCAGCCCGCCGCCTGCTCTACGCGGCGGGCTGCCTCTCCTGCCTGATGACGATTTTGCTGACGCGCTGGCACTCCACCGTGCTTCCAGGCCACCAGCGCTGTTTTCACCTCCGGCGCGGCGCTGGGCGTGCTGACGATGACGGCGGCGCTCTTCGTCTTCAAGGAGCTGCGCCTGACCCCGGCGCGAAGGCGCAGCGCGCGCTGCTGCTCGTTTCCAAATGCAATTCGGCGTCTATCTGGTTCACGCCCTCGTGCTGGAGCGGCTTGATATCGCCTATCCCTGTCGCCGCCGGCTGCTGCTGAGCATCGTGGGCGTATCGCTGCTGGTGTTCCTCGTGTCGCTCGCGATTTCGGTTACCATGAGCCGGATTCCGTGGCTGAAAAGGTGATCTAAACCAACAGGGGCGCTGCCCCCCAAACCCGCCGAACGTTTCGATGGGCTTGGGGACAGCGCCCCGTTTTTGATATGGGACAATCATTGTACAAAAAGCAAATTCTGCGCAAAACGCGGGCATGGCGCGACCTATCGCTTAGACGGCACCCTGCCCAGAAGAGCTCCCTCTTCGAGGAAGCTGACTGAAGGAGTCAGGCGGGCTCAGCCCGCGTTATACCAGCCTCAGCGACGGGCAGGCGTTCAAATCCAGCCCCGCGATTTCTCCGCGCATGAGCCGATAAAACGCCGCGCTGCCGATCATCGCCGCGTTGTCCGTGCAGAGAATCGGCGGCGGCATCACCAGGCGAAGCCCCGCCTTCTGGCATTTGTCGTTCATCGTGTTGCGCAGGCCGCTGTTGCTCGCCACGCCGCCCGCCAGCGCGACGGTCTTCGCGCCCGTTTCGACGGCGGCCAGCATCGCCTTGTCGCTCAGCAGCTCCACCGCCGCGTGCTGGAAGCTGGCGGCGATGTCGGCGGCGGGCACGTCCTGCCCGTTCTGGCGCAGCTTGTGCACCGTGTTGATCAGCGCCGTTTTCAGGCCGGAGAAGCTGTAATCATAGCGCCCCGGCGTCTGCACGTGCGGCAGCTTCAGCGCGTGCGGGTTGCCCTCGCGGCTGAGCTTATCCAGCAGCGGCCCGCCCGGATACGGCAAGCCGAGCACGCGCGCCGCCTTGTCAAACGCCTCGCCCGCCGCGTCGTCCATCGTCTGCCCCAGCAGGGTATACACGCCGTAATCCTCCACGCGGACGATATGGCTGTGGCCGCCCGAGGCCACCAGACAGACGAACGGCGGCTCCAGATCGGGGTGCGCCACATAGTTCGCGCTGACGTGCCCCTCGATGTGGTTCACCGGGACAAGCGGCTTGCCGGCTGCATAGGCCAGCGCCTTAGCCGCCGAAACGCCGATGAGCAGCGCGCCGACCAGACCGGGGCCGTAGGTCACGGCCACCGCGTCCACGTCGGAAAGCGTCATGCCCGCCTTTTTGAGCGCCTCGTCCACCACGGGATCGACGCTCTCCACGTGCGCGCGCGACGCGATTTCCGGCACAACGCCGCCATACATCGCGTGCAGCGGAATCTGCGAGGAAATCACGGAGGAAATCACCTGCCGCCCGTCGCGCACAATCGCGGCGGCCGTTTCGTCGCAGCTGGATTCAATCGCCAAAATCGTCGCGTGGCCGTCCGCCATCAGGCGTTCGGTCTGCGCTTTGGCGCTCTGTTCGTAGTTCATGGTCTTTCCTCCGTCTGTGTCAACTGCCGCTTCACCATACCGGAAACGACGGCATACGCCGCCGCCAGCAGCAGCGCGGCCAGCGCAAACGCCAGCGCGAACTGCCTGAGCACATCGCGCAGCGCCGTTTCAAACAGCGCCTGCGGCATCATCCGAATCAGAATATCCGTCGCCGGGTTGAGCAGCCAGTTTGAGTTGGTGAAAATCAGCCGATGCAGGCCGACGAACACCGCTCCAAACCCGGCCGCGTTCATCATGCCGCCGACAACGCCCGCGACGGCCGCCGGCACGAGCGCCCCGCAGACCGCGCCGATCATCACCGGGCGATGGCGCTTTTCCAGCTCCGCGCCGATCCACGCCATCGCCACGGCCAGCCCCGCCGCCAGCGAAATGCAGCCCGTTCGCATCGTTCTGCACAGCGCAATCAGCCGCCGCACATCGCTCATGTGGCTGATTTCCTTCTCGTTCAGCTCGTCCACGGCCAGCGGCGCATCCTCGCCGCCCTGCGCCATATACAGCGCGATGGTCTGCGCCGCGTCGTGCTGGCGCGCCGCGTCCATGCCGATATAGGCGGTCACCGCATCGTCGTCGCGCATGCTGTGCGTCTGCGCGACAGCCGCGCGGGATTTTTTCCCCGTAAAGCGCCGGATCAACCGCTTCCCGCTCAATGGCGCCGCAGAGGGAGCCGACGGCGGCGAGCATGACGGACAGCGCCGCCATCAGGCCGACGATCCATTTTTGTCTTTTCATAACTCCATCTTATCCGAAAAAGACTGTCATGCTTAAACCAAAATGTTTCAAGAAACAAATATCTAAAGCATTTTTTGGATATGGGGCTTTGCCCCATCGCCCCACCAAAGGGCTTTCCGATCGCCCTTTGAAACCTTTCGGGCATAAACACTTAGTTTATTCTTGAAATATCAGGTTCTTAGCTTGACAGTCCCCGGTTCGTTTTGGTTTGACAGGAATACGCGCTTACTGCATTTGCAGATACGCGGTGATGAAGCCGTCCAGCTCGCCGTCCATCACGGCGTCAACGTTGCTCGTCTCATACCCGGTGCGATGATCCTTCACCAGCGAATACGGGTGGAAGACGTAGTTGCGGATCTGGCTGCCCCATTCGATCTTCTTCATCTCGCCCTTGATGTCGGCCATCTTTTTCCTCGCGCTCGCGCTCGCGCATTTCGACGAGCTTTGCGCGCAGCATGCGCATACAATTCTCGCGGTTGTGCACCTGATCGCGGCTCGTCTGGGAGGACGACGATGCCCGTCGGGAAGTGCGTCATGCGCACGGCGGAACTGGTCTTGTTGATGTTCTGTCCGCCCGCGCCGCTGGCATGGTAGGTATCCACGCGGACGTCCTTCATGTCGATCTCGATTTCGTTGTCGTCGTCGTCGATGATCGGCGAAACATCCAGCGAGGAGAAGCTCGTCTGGCGGCGCGCGTTGGAGTCGAACGGGCTGATGCGCACCAGCCGGTGCACGCCCTTTTCGCTGCGCAGGAAACCGTAGGCGTTTTCGCCGTCCACCTCAAAGGTCACGGACTTGAGCCCCGCCTCGTCGCCGTCGAGCATATCGATGAGCTTGATGGTGAAGCCGTGGCGCTCGCAGTAACGGGTGTACATGCGATAGAGCATGAGCGTCCAATCCTGCGCCTCGGTTCCGCCCGCGCCCGCGTGCAGCGAGAGATAGCAGTTGTTGCTGTCGTAGTCGCCGCGCAGCAGGCTTTCCAGCCGCAGCTCCTCGAGATCGCTTTGCAGCTTTTTGATTTCGTCGCCCGCCTCGGCCAGCAGGTCGGTCTCCTGCATTTCCTCGGCAAGCTCCATGGCCGCGTCCACATCGTCGGCGCGCTGGCAGAGCTTTTCGTAATGCTCCACCTTGTTTTCCGTGGTGCGCACCTTCCGGCTGACCTCGGTTGAGCGCTTGAGGTCGTTCCAGAAATCCGGCTCGTTCATCGTCTCGTGCAGCTCAAGGAGCTGCTCCTTCGCCGGCGACGTTAAAGTGACTCACCTGCCTCAACAATGCTTTCGCGGATTTGTGCCATCTGCTGGCGATAAAGATCCAGTTCGATCACGTTGATTCACATCCTTTTATGCGTTGATTTTTGTTCAAATAGAATCATAAAGCAAAAGCGGATTCTGCGTAAAACGCGGGCGCGCAATGCGCCCCTACGGGGCTTTTTGTCCCCGACGCGGATAAAGCGCCGCCTCAGCCGTTGTCTTTCCCGCAGCAGTTCTTATACTTCTTGCCGCTTCCGCAGGGGGCAGGGATCGTTTCGGCCGACCTGCTTCTGCACGCGCTTTCGGGCCGGAAGGGCCGCCCGCCGCCTTGGCCTGTTCGAGGTTGGTTTCCTTCGGCTCGGCGACTTCCTTGCGCTGCTGCGGAATGTTGATGCGCGCCTGATACATGCGGCGGACGGTGTCTTCGCGGATGAAGTGCACCATCTCGTCGAACATGTCGTAGCCCTCGATCTGGTATTCGGTGATGGGGTTCTTGTTGCCGTAGGCGCGCAGGCCGATGCCGTCGCGGAGCTGATCCATGGCGTCGATATGATCCATCCAGCGGCGATCCACGCAGGAGAGCAGCACGACGCGCTCCAGCTCGCGCGCGGGTCGATGTGGATCAGCTCGAAGCCCTTCGCGCAGGGGCGTAGAAATCGCGCGCCTCCTGCTTGAGCTTGGCGATCAGCTCTTCCTTATCGACCGTCTTGAAGGCTTCCTCATGCGCCTTGAAGAAGCCGATGCGGATGCACAGGCGCTCCAGGTACTGCGTCAGCCCCTCCATGTCCCAATCGGCGTATTCGTCGCCGTTGCCGCAATAGGTCGCGACGGCTTCCTCGATGAGCTTGTCCGCCATCTTGACGATGGTTTCGTGCATATCGCCCCTCGAGCACCTGCTTGCGCTGTTCGTAGATCACCTTGCGCTGCTCGTTCATCACGTCGTCATATTGCAGCACGTTCTTGCGGATTTCGTAATTGCGCGCCTCGATGCGCTTCTGGGCGTTTTCAATCTGCCCGGTGAGCATCTTCGCCTCGATCGGCTCGTCCTCGGCCAGACCCATCTTTTCATCAGGCCGCTGACGCGCTCGCTGCCGAACAGGCGCATCAGGTCATCCTGCATGGAGAGGAAGAACTGGGAGGAGCCGGGGTCGCCCTGACGACCCCGCGCGGCCGCGGAGCTGGTTGTCGATGCGGCGGGATTCGTGGCGCTCCGTGCCGATGATGTGCAGGCCGCCGACGGCGATCACGCGGTCGTGCTCGGCGTCCGTCTGCTTTTTTGAAATCGGCATAGAGCTGCTTATACTGCTCGCGCGCGGCGAGCACCCTTCGCTGACGTTCTCGTTGAAGCCGGTGGCCTCGTCGATCACGTTGTCCTCATATCCCTTCTGCTTCATCGCGCGGCGGGCGAGGAATTCCGGGTTGCCGCCCAGCAGGATGTCCGTGCCGCGGCCGGCCATGTTCGTGGCGATCGTCACCGCGCCGTAATGACCGGCCTGCGCGACGATCTCCGCCTCGCGGGCGTGGTATTTCGCGTTCAGCACGACGTGCTCGATGCCGCGCATGCGCAGCATCTTGGAGAGCATTTCGACCTCGACGCTGAAACCGTGCCGACCAGAATCGGCTGGCCCCTTCTTCGTGGCGGCGCTCGACCTCCTCGATCACCTGACTGAACTTGCCCTTCTGGGTGCGGTAGACCAGTCGTTCATGTCCTTGCGGATCATCGGGCGGTTGGTCGGAATCTGCACCACGTCGAGCTTGTAAATGCCCTTGAATTCGTTCCTCCTCCGTCTTGGCCGTGCCGGTCATGCCGGACAGCTTGCTGTACATGCGGAAGTAATTCTGGAAGGTGACGGTTGCCAGCGTCTTGCTCTCGGCGGCACGGTCACGTTCTCCTTCGCCTCGATGGCCTGATGCAGACCATCGCTGAAGCGGCGGCCGACATCAGGCGGCCGGTGTACTCATCGACGATGACGACCTCGTCGTTCTGCACCACGACGTAGTCCACGTATCGCTTCATCAGCGCGTGGGCGCGCAGCGCGGCGTTGATGTGGTGCAGCAGCGAGCTCGTTGTGCGGCGTCGTGAGGTTCGACACGCCGAAGAAAGCCTCCGCCTTTTGACGCCGGACTCGGTCAGGTCGCGGTCTTCTTTTTCTCGTCGATGACGTAATCCGCCGTCGACCTGTCGTCGGAGCGGGTTTTCCTCCCAGTCGTCCAGCTCTGTCGACGATGGGGTGCAGCGAAGCGATCCGCCTTTTCATACAGGTCGGTGGATTTGTCGCCCGCGCCGGAGATGATCAGCGGCGTGCGCGCCTCGTCGATGAGGATGGAGTCCACCTCGTCCACGATGGCGAAGTGGTGGCCGCGCTGCACCATGTTCTTCTGGTAGATCACCATGTTGTCGCGCAGGTAATCAAAGCCCATCTCGTTGTTCGTGCCATAGGTCACGTCGCAGGCATACGCCGCCTTGAGCTCTCCTGCGTCAGATCATGCACGATCACGCCCACGGTCATGCCGAGGAAGCGGAAGATGCTGGCCGACGTCTTCGCCCTGAAACTTGGCCAGATAGTCGTTGACGGTCACGACATGCACGCCCCGCCCGAAAGCGCGTTGAGGTACGCCGGCATGGTCGCCGTCAGGGTCTTGCCCTCGCCGGTCTTCATCTCGGCGATGCGCCCCTGATGGAGCACGATGCCGCCGAGCATCTGCACGCGGAATTGGCGCTTGCCGGTCACGCGGCAGGTCGCCTCGCGCACGACGGAATACGCCTCCGGCAGCAGATCATCCAGCGTTTCGCCGTTTTTGAGGCGCTCGCGGAATTCCACGGTCTTTCTGCGAAGCTGCTCGTCGGTCAGCGCCTTGTGTTCTTCTTCAAACGAATCGATCTTATCGACAATTTTGTTCAGGCGTTTGATCTCCCCGGCGGACGGGTCGAATAATTTGCTGAAAAAGCTCATGCTATCCTCCAATGCGCGGCCGGGATTTGGCCTTTCGCCGAACGAAAAACTCCACATTGCCGCTCAGTTTATTAATCAACCTTTTCATGGCGAAAATGGCGCGCGGGAAAACTTCGCCGCCGCGCCCCTTGCGGAGCCGATATGCATTCTGTATAATAAGTTTGTTATATTCTCCCCCTGGAGGCGATTCTGATGAACAAGGTCTTTCGGCTCGACCGCCGTTCCGTTCTCAAAATTTTTCTGTTGACAGCCGTTTTCTTTTTTGCCGCCCATCTGTATCGTTTTCTGTCGCTGGGTTTTGCGCACGATTCTCTGGTTTTGAACCAGAGCGGCGATGACTTCTGGCAACTTTCGCTTGGGCGATTCATGCAGGTTTTCTATCACCGTATTCGCGGCGATATTCCTGTTCCCATCGTCGGGCTCCTGTCTTATCTCTATCTGGCGGGTTCCGTGTGTCTGCTGGCGGATTTGCTTTCGCTTTCTTCAACGTTATCCATTTCGCTGGTGTCCATGGTGATGTGCTCCAACACTACGCTTACCTTTGCCTCCGCCACGTTTCTCCCGTGGCTGGACGCTTACATGCTCGCCCTGTTTTTCGCTGTGCTCTGCGTATTTTGCGCCGTTCGCCTGCCCAAAGCCGGCTGGGTGCTCGCGCCGCTTTCCCTGCTCGTTTCGCTGGGGCTTTACCCCAGTTATTCGGAAATCGCCGCCATCTTATGTCTGATCGTTTTAATCGGCGACGCGCTCGACGGACTTTCCTTCCGTCCCCTCTTTCTGCATGCGCTCAGGCTGCTTTTGATATTGGCCGTCGGCTTCATTCTGTACGCCATTTCGCTGAAGCTGCTTTTTACCTTCACCGCCTATCAGCCCGCCGACTCCTACAACAGCGTTGCCAAAATGAACAATCTGGAGCTTGCTTCCTCCCCGGCCTGATTCGCGACATACGTTTTCCCGCTCAAATGGCTCTCCCATCCCAAACCGCTTTTTTCAAAGCCGGTTGCCCTGTGCTATCTTCTGCTCAGCCTTTTTCTCCTGTATAGCCGTTGCGCGTCTGTCCTTTGTCCGGCGCGTCTCCCGCATGCGCAGCGCTGCTGCTCGTCTTTCTGCTGTTGATTCCACTGGCGGCTAATTTCGTCTATGTGTTGACGCAGGGCATGATGTACGAGGTGATGATCTACGCCTTCTTCTTCGTGTTCGTTCTGCCCGCGTGCCTGTTTGACCGTCTTCGCGCCGATCAGGGGTTCTTCCGATTTGCCGCCGGTGCAGCTGCGTTGTGTCTTGTCATGATTTATGGCAGCGATACGATGTTCTGCCATCAGTTTTTCCTTCGCCGCGAACTTGGATATGACGCTTCCATCAGCCTTGCCACCCGGATTTTGGAACGAGCGGAGGCCATCGAAGGCTATGAGCATGGCGTAACGCCCGTCGCTTTCCGGCGTGGTCAGCGGTTCGCATTTCGCCATGGAGCGCCCCGGTTTCGAATCTTCCGCCGAGCTGGATGACTCCCTTTACTCGTTTACCTACGAAATGACCTATCCCTGGTTCTTCACCCGAATCATCAGCGATTCCACCCGTTTCGTCAGCGAACGGGAGCGTGTACAACTGGTTTACAGCGACGAGGTGCTTGCCATGCCCGTCTTTCCCGCGGAAGGCTCGCTTAAAATGATCGACGGCGTTCTCGTCGTGCGCCTGAATCGCACATTGACCAGCAGACCGTCAACCTGAACCATCTATCCGCGCCGAAATCCTCCGTCTGGATTTCGGTTTTCTTTATCTTCGTCTTCCCCTTCGCTTCTTTTTTATCACGTTCAGCGCTCAAGCAGAACGCCGCAAATTCGATTCTTCCGTCCTTTTGCCCGGTCGTCTGACAATCTATTCACATTGACCAAATCTTCACGGTTCCTTTTGCCAGAAATCTTGACGCGATTTGGGGAACGGTGCTATACTGTATCTAGCTAAACGAGGGTCTTCTCATGCCCTCTGGCGGGTTTTCACGACTTTCATCTTTTGGGAGGTTATTATCCATGGTTCAGCTTAACGCATCCACCCTTCCTTCCGTCAAGATGGCGCGCGGCGTCGCGCCCAAAACGGAGCGCGTCATTCAGTTCGGCGAGGGCGGTTTCCTGCGCGCCTTCTGCGACTGGATGATTGATATGGCCAACGAAAAAGCCGGTATGGACGCCGGCGTGGTGATTGTGCAGCCCATCGAGCGCGGCATGGTTTCCATGCTCAACGAGCAGGACGGCCTGTATACCCTGATCCTGCGCGGTCAGGTGGACGGCAAGCCCAGCAAGGACGAGCGCATCATCCAGAGCGTCAAGCGCGGCCTCTCCCCGTATGAAGATTTCGAGGGCTATCTGGCGCTGGCGCACAACCCGGATATGCGCATCATCATCTCCAACACCACCGAGGCGGGCATCGTCTACACCGGCAAGGACAGCTTTGACGACAAGCCGCAGGCCTCCTCCCCGGCAAGCTGACCCGCCTGCTTTACGAGCGCTTCACCGCCTTCAGCGGCAAGAAGGGCACCGGCTTCATCCTGCTGCCCTGCGAGCTGATCGACTACAACGGCCGCAACCTCGAAGAGTGCTGCCTGAAGACCGCCGAGCAGTGGGGGCTTTCCGAAGCGTTCAAGACCTGGCTGAAGGAGGAGAACGTCTTCTGTTCCACGCTGGTGGACCGCATCGTCACCGGCTATCCGCGCGGCGAGGCCGAGACGCTCTACGAGGAATTCGGCTACCGCGACAACATGCTCGACACCGCCGAGCCGTTCGGCCTGTGGGTCATCGAAGGCCCGGCCTGGATCGAGGACGAGCTGCCCTTCAAGAAGGCGGGCTGCAACGTCGTCTTCACGCAGGACGTTTCCCCGTATAAGCTGCGCAAGGTGCGCATGCTCAACGCGCGCACACCTCCATGGTGCTCGGCGCGTATCTGGCGGGGCACGAGATCGTCGGCGACTGCATGGCGGACGACACCATGCGCGCCTATATGTCTCAGGCGCTGTTCAACGAGATCATGCCGACCCTCGATCTGCCCAAAGGACGACCTCGAGGCGTTCGCATCCGCGATTTTTGAGCGTTTCTCCAACCCGTTCAACCGTCATCTGCTGCTCTCCATCGCGCTGAACAGCCAGAGCAAATTCCCGCGCGCGTTCTGCCGACCATCAAGGAATATGTCAAGCGCACGGACAGCCTGCCGAAGATCCTGACCTTCTCGATGGCGGCGTTCATCGCCTTCTACTGCGGCAAGAAGAAGGAGGACGGCTCCTTCGTCGGCGTTCGCGCCGCGGGCAACGAATACCCGATTGCCGACGATCAGTTTGTGCTCGATTTCTTCGCGGGCATGACCGGAAAGCCGGCCGCGGAAATCGCGCACGCCGTGCTGACCAACGTCGATTTCTGGGGCAGCGACCTGACCGCCGAGCTTCCGGGCTTCGAGGCCTCCGTCGCCGCTTCTCTGGACGCGATCTTCACCAAGGGCGCCGCGAAGGCGATTGAAGAGGTTGTGGCAAAAGCATGAGCAGATTGATCCGCATCAATCCGCGCGACAACGTCGCCGTGGCGCTCCAGCCGCTCAAGGCCGGTGAAGAAGCGCTCGGCGTGACGCTGCGCGAGGATATCCCCGCCGGGCACAAGTTTGCGCTCTGTGACATCGCCGAAAACGAGAACGTCGTCAAATACGGCTTCCCCATCGGCCACGCGACGCAGCCCATTTCGGCGGGGAGCTGGGTACACACCCACAACGTCAAGACCAACCTCTCCGGCCTGCTGGAATACAGCTATCACCGCATCCCTGCGCCATGCCCGTGGATCGCAAGGCCGCGTTCGAGGGCTATGTGCGCGAGGATGGCCGCGTAGGCATCCGCAACGAGGTCTGGATTGTGAACACCGTCGGCTGCGTCAACGGCACGGCCAAGACGCTTGAGCGCATGGCGCAGGCGGCTTACGGCGACCGCGTGGACGGCATCCACTGCTTCGTCCACCCCTACGGATGCAGCCAGCTCGGCGAGGATCACAAGAACACCCAGAAGCTGCTCGCCTCGATGGTGCGCCATCCGAACGCGGGCGCGGTGCTCGTGCTGAGCCTCGGCTGTGAAAAACAACAACGTAAACGAATTCAAGAAGGTGCTCGGCGATTACAACCCCGAGCGCGTGAAATTCCTCGTCACGCAGGATGTGGAGGATGAAATCGACGCGGGCATGCGGCTCCTCGACGAGCTGACCGCCTACGCCTCCGCCTTCAAGCGGCAGACGGTGGACGCTTCCGAGCTGGTCATCGGCATGAAGTGCGGCGGCAGCGACGGACTGTCCGGCATCACCGCCAACCCGCTTCTGGGCTGCGCGTCCGATCTGCTGGCGCGCCACGGCGGCACGACGCTGCTGACCGAGGTTCCCGAGATGTTCGGAGCTGAGACCATTCTGATGAACCGCTGCAAGGACGAGGCGACCTTCCGCAAGGCGGTCGATCTCATCAACAATTTCAAGGAATACTTCATCCGCCATGGGCAGGAGGTCTACGAAAATCCCTCCCCGGCAACAAGGCGGGCGGCATCACCACGCTGGAAGACAAATCCCTCGGCTGCACCCAGAAGGGCGGCACGGCCGAGGTGCGCGATGTGCTCCGCTATTGCGAGCCCGTGACCGAAGGGGCTGAACCTCGTGCAGGGGCCGGGCAACGACCTCTGCGCGATCACGGCGCTGATGGCCGCCGGGCGCAGATGGTGCTCTTCACCACGGGGCGCGGAACGCCGGTCGGCGCGCCGATTCCGACGGTGAAGGTTTCCACCAACACCCCGCTCGCCGAAAAAAAGCGCGATTGGATCGACTTCAACGCCGGTATTCTCGCGCAGGGCGCGGACATGCAGGAAACAACCGAGGTCTTTTTCAAAAAAGCTGCTGGCCATCGCCTCCGGCGAACGGACGCAGAGCGAGACGCACGATTATCGCGAAATCGCGATTTTCAAGGACGGCGTAACGCTGTAATACGCCCTCAGTCACGGCGATGCCGTGACAGCTCCCCGGAGAGGGCGCTCTTTCCCGCTGTAATCCCCGATATTTCCTCCCGTTTTCTCCCGCTTCTGGGATGACGGAAGGAGTTAAAACAAAGGAGGAGAACCCCATGAAACCGTTTATGGATCAGGATTTTCTGCTTGAAAATGACGTAGCCAAAAAGCTGTATCACGAGTACGCGGAAAACATGCCGATTTATGACTATCATTGCCACATCTCCCCGCGCATGATCTATGAAAACCATCAGTTCGAAAACATCGGCGAGCTGATGCTCGGCGGCGACCACTACAAGTGGCGCGTGATGCTCTCCAACGGCGTGGACGAGAAGTTCATCCGCGGCGACGCGAGCTGGCATGACAAGTGGCTGGCCTTTGCCGCGAGCCTCAAATACTGCATCGGCAACCCGATGTTCCACTGGACGCATCTGGAGCTGCGCCGCGTGTTCGGCATCGAGGATATCCTGAGCGAAAAGACCGCCGAGGATATCTGGAACCGCGCGAACGCGCTGCTGGCGACGGAGGAATACCGCTGCCGCGGCCTGATCGAGAAATTCGGCGTGAAGGTCATCTGCACCACCGACGACCCGGCGGACGATCTGGAGCATCACACCCTGATCGAGCAGGACGCCACCTGCAATTTCAAGGTCTATCCGGCTTGGCGGCCGGACAAGGTGCTCAACATCGAGCGCGGCGGCTTTGTGGATTACATGAACCGCCTGTCCCGCGTTTCCGGCATCCACTGCCTGAATCTGGAAAGCATGATGCAGGCGCTGGAGGCCCGTTTGGATTTCTTCCACGCGCACGGCGCGCGCCTGTCCGACCACGCGCTGGATACCGTGCCCTACGGCGTGCCGAGCACGCACATCGCGGGCGAGGCCTTCCAGGCCATGAGCGGCGCGCCGCTGACCGAGGCGGAAATCGCCTCCTACAAGACCTATGTGCTCGTCGAGCTGGCGCGCATGTACAAGGCGCGCGGCTGGGCGCAGCAGTATCACATCGGCGCGATGCGCAACAACAACCCGCGCATGTTCGAGAAGTACGGCGCGGACGTGGGTTTTGACTCCATCGACGACACCTGCATCGCGGAGAACCTCTCAAGCTGCTGGCCGAGGAAGAGCGCGCCGGAAACCTGCCCAAGACCATCCTCTACTGCCTCAACCCGAAGGATAACTACGTCATCGGCACCATGCTGGGCAACTTCCAGGGCGACGGCATTCCGGGCAAGATTCAGTTCGGCTCCGGCTGGTGGTTCTGCGACCAGAAGTACGGCATGGAAGACCAAATGCACGCGCTCGCGTCGCTGGGTCTGCTGGGGCGCTTTGTCGGCATGCTGACGGATTCCCGCTCCTTCATCTCCTACCCGCGCCACGAGTATTTCCGCCGCACGCTGTGCAACATGATCGGCAAGTGGGTCGAGAACGGCGAATACCCGGAGGATTACGACACGCTGGGCGAGCTGGTGCGCGGCATCTGCTACAACAACGCGGTCGAGTACTTTGGCATGGAGGTCTAAGGCCTCCGCTTTCCCCGCGTCTGCCGACCGGTTTTCGGCGGACGCGGGCGAAACAGAGCATAGAGTTGGGAGATGTTTCGGATGAATACGTTTATCGCCAACGAAGAGCCCCAGTGGATTGAGCTGGGCGGCGGCCAGCGCCGCAAAATCCGCGCCTATAACGAAAACGCGATGCTCGTCGAGGTCGGTTTCGATACCGGCGCGGTCGGCGCGGCGCACAGCCATCCGCACACGCAGATTTCCTACGTGCTGGACGGCGAATTCACCTATACCGTCGAGGGGGTCACCCGCTCGATGAAGAAGGGCGATTCCATCGCCGTGGAGGGCGGCAAAGGTGCACGGCTGCGCCTGCGTCAAGGCAGGCACGCTGCTGGATATCTTCACCCCGATGCGCGAGGATTTCGTTCGCTAATCATGCAGCCCTTTGCCGCCTTCGGGCGGCAAATCGCATACATACATTCAGAATACTCTGAAGGAGGAAACACAATATGGATATGATGGAGCAGCTTTCCCGAATCGGCATCGTGCCGGTTATCGCCATCAACGACGCGGCGGACGCCGTGCCGCTTGCGCAGGCGCTGATTGACGGCGGCCTGCCGTGCGCGGAGGTCACCTTCCGCACCGCCGCCGCGGCGGACGCGATCAAGAACATGACCGAAGCGTTCCCGAATATGGTCGTCGGCGCGGGCACCGTGCTCACCTGCGAGCAGGTGGATCGCGCGGTGGCCGCCGGCGCGAAGTTCATCGTCTCCCCGGGTCTGAACCCGACCACCGTCAAGCACTGCCAGGAGATCGGCATCGGTCTGCCCCGGCACGGCGAACCCGAGCGATATCGAGGTCGCGCTCTCTCTGGGTCTGAAGACCGTGAAGTTCTTCCCGGCTGAGGCGGCCGGCGGCCTGAAGTACATCAAGTCCATCGCCGCGCCGTATGTCGATATGAAGTTTATGCCCACCGGCGGCGTGAACGAGAAGAACCTGCTGGATTACCTCTCCTTCAACAAGATCATCTGCTGCGGCGGGCTGGATGGTTCGGGCGACGCCGTGAAGGCCAAGGATTGGGATCGTATCCGCACCCCGGACCTCCTCCGCCGTTCAGCTCATGCTGGGGCTGGAGATCGCGCACGTGGGCATCAACAGCGCCGACGAGGCCGAGGCCATGGATACCGCGACCAAGCTGTGCAAGCTGCTGGGCTGGACGATGAAGGTCGGCAACAGCTCCATCTTCGCGGGCACGGGCATCGAAGTGATGAAGAGCCCGTTCCGCGGCGCGAAGGGCCACATCGGCATCAAGACCAACTTCATCGTGCGCGCCAAGGCGTATCTCGAGCGTCAGGGCTTCGAGTTTGACGAGAGCAGCGCCAACGTGAAGGACGGCCAGCTCAAGGCCATCTACCTCAAGGACGAGATCGCGGGCTTCGCCATCCACCTCGTTCAGAAGTAAAGCCAAAGCGGACTGAACTCGCTATCGGAATTGATGCAAAATTCCGATTCTGCCCATTTGCTGTATAAAAGGACGTGAGAAGGCAGCGCCTTCCGCGTCCTTTTGCCTTTTGGAACGCGCCCGCCAATCCCTTCTGTGTTATATCTTCCCACAATGTCAAGCCTTGCGAAAGCGCGGCGCATCATGTTATAATCTTTTTATGATTTTTTCATTTTTAACGGATGAAAACGGCGGGTTCATTCGTCTTAATGTCTGAGGGTAGGAAGTGAAACGGTTGGAAAGCAGCGTGAAAGCGCCGGATCGTCAGGCTCAATTCGAAGAGCTGTATGCGCAATACGCGGACGACGTGCTGCGCATGGCGTATTTTTTATCTGGCGGATAAACAAAAAGGCCGAAGACGTCTGTCAGGATGTGTTCGTCAAGCTCTATACGCGCGGCGAGGCGATTGCCCCCGGCTGCGAAAAAGCGTGGCTTCTTCGCGTGACGGTGAATTGCTGCCGCGATTTGTGGCGCAGCGCGTGGCTCAAGCGCGTGGTGCTCGGCGCGCCGACGCTGGATATCATTCCGGCGCAGGAAGAGACGTTCGAGCAGCGCGAGGAAAAGGCCGAGCTGATGCGCGCCATTCTGACAAGCTGCCGAGGCAGTTCCGTGAAACGATCCTGCTGCACTATTATCAGGGACTGGGCATAGCGGAAATTGCGCAGATGCTGGGTCTGCCGGAAGGACGATTTCCAGCCGCCTTTCCAGAGCGAGAAAAAACTGGAAAGCCTTTTGAAGGAGGAAGCAACCGGTGATTGACATCAAAGAGCTTGAGCACCTCGCGCCGATGGCGAACGAGATGCTCTCCGGTCTGCATGCGGATGAAGCGATGAAGCGGCGCATCTTATTCGCCGCAAACGAAAAAACAAACGGCGCGCCCCAATGCCGCGCCTCGTGCCCGCGCTCTGCTGCGCGGCGCTGGCGATCGCCTGCGTGAGCGCCTTTGCCCCGCGCCTGAGCGGCACGGCGGTCGATGCGGCCGCAACGCCCATGCCCGTTTCGATTCACAGCATTGCGGCGGGCGGCGAGCAGGCCGCGCCCATGACGCGCATGGCGGATGTGAGCGGCACGGCGCGCGCGCGCCGCCGGCGGCGGCAGCGAATCCCTTTTCGCCTCGGCGAGCGGCGATATTCCGCTGGTCGCCGTCAACGGCGCAGTCTATCGCATGCTCAGCGCACCCGCAAGCGTGCGCGGCGACCTGCTGGGCAGCGCGGTCGGCACGGTCAACACGGCGACCGACGAGCCCTCCCTCGCGGATGACGACGCGATGGCGGGCGGCCTCTCCAACGTCGCCGAGGCGGGGCAGACGATCTACGCCGTATCCGGCTTGGACGCGAACACGGCGGTCGCCTGCGAGGTCGGCGGAAACATGCGCCTGTTCCAGCGGGTGAGCTACGCGGGCAAAGGGCCGGGCGGCCTGGGGTTGGAGGATACCTTCTGTCCGCGGGCAGGTCGCCGAGCTGACGCTTTCCGGCGTCGGCACGCTGACCGGCGAAGCGGCGAATGACGCCGTCGCCACGCTGCTCGACCACGCGACGCTCAAATCAGCAGATATGTCCGCAAAGAAGCAGACGCTGACCGCCACGCTCACCAACGGCCTCAAGCTGCAGCTCGGCGTTTCCGGCGATACCGTCAGCGCCTGCGGCGGCTGGAGCTGCCCGGAGTTCTTCGAAGCGTTCGAGAGCGGCTTATAATTCAAAAGGCTGTCCGGCCGGAAGGCGACGCATGCGCCGCTTTCTGCCGACAGCCTTATCTTTTTTGCCCAATGCGCCATAATCGCCGCAGTGATTTCGGGATAGGTCATGTTCTCCGGCAGACGCTCAAAGCGTCTGGTTTCGGCCATTTCGCTCTCCGGCAGAGCACCGAGCCTGTGGATGTCCACGGTAAAGACGACGCCGCACGCGCCGCTCTGCCCGTCCTCGCTGCCCGCCCAGTAATCGCAAAGCGGAGCGATGTCAAATGCCGCCGCGCCCGATTCCTCAAAGAGCTCGCGCCGCGCGGCCTGCATCGGCGTTTCGCCCGGCTCGATATGTCCGCCCTGAAACTCCCATGTCGTCCGCTGCTTATGGCGGCTGAGCAGAAACCCGCCGTCCATGCGGGACATGATGACGACGTATTTATACCGTTCAAAGCTGCCCAGCGGATAGGTTTTGCTAATCATCGGTGTGCCTCCCGTATCAGAATACCCCTATCATAGCGCTGTCAGCCGCGCACGTCAGAAAGCCCGCGTCAGGGGCCGACCTCTTCGCTCGGCCCTCCGATCTCCTCCGGCTCGATATAGGGAACAATCCGCTCCTCCATCGTCCGCATCGCCTCCGGATCAAACGCCGCCGCGTCGCGGTTCGCGCTTCTTCGCAAACGCCCTTCGCGATATCGCTCGGAAAACAGAAGAGCACTTTATCCTCAAACAGCCACATACACAGCTCCATCTGTCGGTTTTCATAGAACACAACATCCCATGCTCCGCTTTGCTGTTTTCCAAGCCCACAGCGAAATCCTCATATTCCGCCTCCCGCCTCAACTGGCGTAAACGGAAACCTGCGCCCCCACCTTTCGAATAAACCATTTCGTCACCCATTCACCGCCGCCGGGAGAACTGTCGATGTAAATCCACCCCAGTTCCCCGTCCGGCAAAATCGCGTCGTTCTCCCAAATCGTCGCCCATGTGTCTCCCTGCTTCCTTTCATAGCGCAGGAGACGGGTTTCGCCCTCTTCCACGATGGAGAAGCGCTCGTCATCCATGACCTCCGCCGTCATCGGCGGCCAATCCGTCTCCGCCCATGCCGTACACCAGCCTAAAGCCAGAACCATCCATACACAAAAAGCGCGCGTTTCATTCTCATCACTCCTTGCGGTGACTAGACGAAACGCACGTCGGTTTTCATGCTGATTTGGGAAATTTTAGTGCCATGCCTTGATTAAGAGAGCCAAGTAGAAAAGCGCTATTGCACACGCAATAACCGCCAGAACCATCAAAAAGCGTTTCATTGGGGTCATTCTCCTTCCTGCTCTTCAAATTCAATCGTATAATTTTTCAATTCAAGCGTTCCGGATAAAAAGCTGCTAATCAACACTTTAGCGTTTCGAGCAGCACCCTCCAGGATTCCATTGTCAATAGCCGTCTGCCGCACCTCTTCTTTAAGTTGTTTTTGAGCGTCATTGAGATCCGTAATATGGAGCGGCGTAAAGATGCTTTGGCTTTCATCATAAATCTTGAGGCTTTCATTATCAATGCTGATATCGAAAATTTCTATTTTCGGCAGTTTGACCGTAGCAAGTTTATTTGCATCGTCGATCTGAACTTCTATCTTCGAAAAGTCCAATCCGGCTTTTACAACGCCGTCATAACTGAAAATATATTGGCTCGTCGTGAACGGTACGCTCATGCCAAAGAGCTTTTGATCTTCATTTTGCTTTTGCACATTCGTAAAATACCCTGCCTGCGTAACCAGCTCTCCGATATCTCTAAGCCCAAAGCAACCGTTCGGCTCCATCTTATTCTTTTTCGTTTGAACAAGCATGCCTGCGATGATCGTCATGCAGATTAAAATGATGACCAAGCAGATTAGGAACAGGTTTCGGTCGATTTTTCCCGAAAAATACTTTTCCTTTTGTTTTTGCACATTCTTCGTTTCCATTTTCATTCCGTCCGTTCTTTATTTTTTGATTATATTATAACTCTTATCTGAACGGAATGCAATATGTCCCAATCGGCACGTTTTCCCTCTATTTCCCAATTTGGGGAAGAAATGAACGCCTGTTGTCGTTTTTATATCGGAACGGTTCCAAAGCGGCGCACCGCCGCAAATCCGCCCACCGGATGCTTTCGTCCTCCATACGGCGATACGACGAGCAGGCGCAGCTCGTATGCTGCTATGCGCTGTCGCTCCCGACCGCCGAAATTGATTGACAATGCCATACGCTGCACTCTGCGGGATTTGGAGAACGACCAGCTCATCACCATCGACCTGAACACGGAATCGCCTTGTGACCCTTTGACGGAGGAATCGCTTGAAAAAGACAACGAGCGATCAACACACCATGGAAAAAAAGACGCTTCATAAAATTTCGAAAATGCCTGACGCTGCTCGTCGTGCTGCTCTGTTCTGCGGTCTGCGCGTCTGCGGGAAACCCCAAGCGATTCTCCAAAGAATGTCTCCGCTTTTCATTCCGACGGGTTTTCAGTGACGCAAAGCGCCGTCACGCTCCGGTTTCAATGCGCGCCCAGTTCCGTCTCTCAGGTGATCGTCGCGCCCGACGGTTCCCTGCTGGTTCTCTATAGCACAGAGGAAACCGATGCATGGCAATGCCGGCTTTCGCTCTTTTTCGCCAGTGGAAAAAACGTGGCAATACGTTGTCAGCGAATACGCGCCTGGATTCCGGATACGGTTCGGCTGTCGATCTTTTTGTCAGCGACTCCGAAATAACACTTGATGTCTATGAAACCAGAGAGCAGACGGCGTATTGCGAGGTGATCTTAAACTGGGACGGAACGGTGTGCAGGAAGAAGACCGTCCGCGTCGCGGACGATATGTGTCAGCGCATCCACGATTTCCCGCTGTATACCGTGAAGGAATTCTATACGAACGCTCGGGCGCAGATTCTCTCCAAACAGACCGGAAAATCTGCAACGGTCGATATCCCAAACGGATTTCCCGCCTTTGCGCAGATAGGCGATCTCCTGATCTGCGCAACGGTTGGGGATGATCTTTGGCGTTCCAAGCGATGGATCACAGAATCTGCGCCTCATCAAGGGTGACGCAGGCGACGGTCTGGAATTGAAGTGCTTCGCCGGAATCAAGATCAGAAGGTGTACAGCCTTTTTACCCGCGAAGACGACGGCCTGCAATGGCTTCTCTGCTCCGTTGATTTGGATGAAAACACGCTGGAATGGGCGGAAATTCCGCTCAATCACGATTTGGTCTGGTATTCCGCAGCCGCAGCCATCATTCCGGATGGCATCGTCTTCGCGCAGCACGATGGCGAACAGCATCAGTTGTATTTTTCACGCTGTTAAAACGGGACGGAACGCATGCGAATTTCCAGACCAGCGCCCCGAATGGATATCATCAATTTCTTGACAGAATCGACGCCCAATAGCGCCGTATAGCTATTGTTGGTTTTTCTGAAAGCAGGCGTGTAATAAACATTATTTTCAGCATCAAAGCAGAATTTTTCAGCAGTTAGTTCTTCCATCTCACGTGCCAATAGATTACTTCCATAGAAGCGGCGGAGAAAGTCGATTCCCGCACACATGGCAGCGACAGGTTTCTTTTCGCTAATAAAATGTGTGACGCACGTTTTTATCACATTGGAATCTCTATAATTGTTCAATAAACCGATTCCACCGGGTATGATCAATGCATCGTATTCTGCAAAATCAACCTCATGAATATCTTTAATGCGTCCCCTACCGATGCGGGCTGCTTCTATAAGGATATTCCGCTTTTCTGCTATCTGCTCTGTCAGGTGGTTAACAGACTGAATGGAAACATCTTCTGCGACAGGCGTGTAATCACACCCATATTTATCAAGTGCTGCTCGACTTGTTGGTCTCGCAGTCAAGCACCCTTCTGACTTTGCTCTCTTCGAATGGTTTCCATCCATTCTGAGGGTACCTTTGGGCGCCTCCGTTACTCTTTCGGAGGCGACCGCCCCAGTCAAACTGTCCGCCTGACACTGTCTCTCATCCGGCTCACGGCTTGAGGTTAGAATCTCAATAACAGAAGAGTGGTATCCCAACGGCCGCTCCACGAAAACCAAAGTCCTCGTCTCCCAGCGTCCCACCTATCCTGTGCATCCGTTATCAAGATCCAATGTCAGGTTACAGTAAAGCTCTACGGGGTCTTTCCGTCCAGTCGCGGGTAATGTGCATCTTCACACATACTTCAATTTCACCGGGCCTCCTGTTGAGACAGCTCACAAGTCGTTACGCCATTCGTGCGGGTCGGAACTTACCCGACAAGGAATTTCGCTACCTTAGGACCGTTATAGTTACGGCCGCCGTTTACTGGGGCTTCGGTTCTCTGCTTCGGTTGCCCCTAACACTTCCCCTTAACCTTCCAGCACCGGGCAGGCGTCAGCACCTATACGTCAGCTCTCGCTTTCGCAGATACCTGTGTTTTTGCTAAACAGTCGCTTGTGACTATTCTCTGCGGCCTCTTTCGAGGCACCCCTTCTCCCGAAGTTACGGGGTCATTTTGCCGAGTTCCTTAACAAGAGTTCTCCCGTCCGTCTCAGGATTCTCTCCTCGCCCACCTGCGTCGGTTTCCGGTACGGGCACTCACACTCTCCTTAGCAGCTTTTCTCGCCAGCGTGAACTCGGACGCTTCCCTACTTCTTTTCGGTCCTGTCAGCACTCAGCCTTTGCGGGGAAGTGTACTTCACTGCTTCCCGGCCTCGTGCCGCCTACGCGGTTGACCATCACCGCGCTCGTCCTATCCTTCTGTGTCACTGCTTCGTCAAACAAGTATAAGTGGTGCAGGAATCTCTACCTACTGTCCATCGCCTACGACCTCAGTCCTCGGCTTAGGTTTACCCTGGGTGGATGAACCTTCCCCAGGAAACCTTGGGCCTTCGACGCC
>VOFE01001854.1_pt1 | contig 27546 bp, 28 predicted proteins | sample 5384071 | NCBI WGS metagenome assembly VOFE01 (sample SAMN12384724, study PRJNA508395) | human gut metagenome | isolation source: healthy gut D | host: Homo sapiens
TATTCTGTTTTGTATGTGGATGATTTTCGCTTCCCACAGCTGCACCCAGTTGGACTGGTCCGGCGCCAATTATTGCGCCATCTGGGGAATTTTGAGTGCCCTGACGACATTTGAGTTATGGCGGCTTCTTGTCTGGTGCCTGGCACAGGTAAACATATTCCTGCCATTGGATCAGCCCTCTGCTCTGCTGCTGCAACTGCTGTTTTTTTCCGCTGCGTACTGCCTGCTGCGGGTAACTGTTGCCCATTCCATGCCATATGAAGGCAGCTACCACATCGGTCCCCGCCAGCAAATCAGCGCTATTATTCTGGGCGGCATGTTCGTTCTGCTGTTTTTAACAATGCAGACCGTCACCAACTCCGGAGTATCACGGGAAACTTCTATCTTCATTGTTGTCCCCCTGGCACTCTGCCAGCTCTACTGCATCACCCTTTTATATTTGCAGACTGAGCTGTTCAAAAAGGCGGCCATGGAAAAAGAGATGAACTCGCTGAACATGCTGTATGAACGCCAGCGCCAGCAGTATCAGGTGGCCAAGCGGAACGTACAGATCATCAACCGCAAATGCCATGAGCTGAAAGTTCAGATCGCTGATCTGCGCCGCATGGCCCCCAACGCCGCGCTGCAGCAGAGCCTGAACGAAGCCGAAGCCGCCGCCCGGCAGTATGACGCCAGCACCCAGACCGGCAGTGAGGTTTTGGATGTTGTGCTGACCGAAAAGAGCATGCTGTGCGAAGCCCACCACATCAGCATCAACAATGTAGCGGACGGTACCTGCCTGCACTTTATGGATCCGGCCGATCTGTACGCTCTGTTTGCCAACGCACTGGATCATGCCATTGAGTTGACCCGCAAGCTGCCGGAGCCGGAAAAGCGGATGATTGACCTGCTGGTCTGCAGGCGGCAGGGGTTTGCTGTTCTGAATATCATCAGCGCGGTGCCCGATGGCCCGGATCCTGGCCGCGAAACCTGCGATGAGTTAAAGATCGTCAAGCGCATTATCCAGAAGTACAATGGTTTTTTGACTACCGAATCCAACGGTGGATTTTTTGCGATAAAAGCCGTTTTCCCGGTCCAATAAAGTTCCCTCAAAATTTCAGGTATAAGATTTACGCCCTTGCATTTGTACATATTGCACAAATGTAAGGGTTATTTTTTTGTCAGGCAAAAACCGTTTATTCCACACAAATGACCGATTATGCAAAACCCATTGCGACATTTTTCGCTGTTCGTTACAATAATAACAACAAAAAGAAAGGATGGCTGCGCCATGCGAGAAATCACCAAAATCATGAAGGGTTGGGAATTCACCGGCCCCGACGGCACCACCACAACGGTGGACCTGCCGCACACCTGGAACGCCCGCGACGGTCAGGACGGCGGCAATGACTACTGGCGCGGCACCTGCATCTACCGCACCCGTTTCGCTGCTCCCCAGTTTAACACCGCCTCCCATCAGGTCTGGATTCAGTTTGACGGCGTCAACGCCAGCGCCCATGTGGTTCTGAACGGCTCCCCCGTCTGCAACCACGACGGCGGTTACTCCACCTTCCGCGCCAACATCACCGAACTGCTGCGGGATGAAAACGAGCTGACCGTGGAAGTCGACAACAGCAAAAACGACCGCGTTTACCCCCAGAAAGCTGACTTCACCTTCTATGGCGGCATCTACCGCGATGTCAGCCTGATGGTGGTCAACAAGAACCACTTCACCCTGGATTACTTCGGCGGCCCCGGCATCCGCATCACCCCCACTGTGCAGGGCGCAGATGCCAGCGTTCAGGTTACCACCTGGCACGACGGCGAAGGCGAAGTGAGCATTGAGTTGCTGGACGCTGCCGGCAACACCGTTGCCACCGGCAAAGGCCCCGACATCACCCTGACCATCTTCAACGCACACCTGTGGAACGGCGTTAAGGATCCGTACCTGTACAGCTGCAAGGCCCGCCTTGTGGTGAACGGCACGGTGGAAGATGAGACCACCACCCGCTTTGGCGTGCGCAGCTTCAAGGTTGACCCCAAGAAGGGCTTCTTCCTGAACGGCAAGTCTTACCCGCTGCACGGCGTTTCCCGCCATCAGGACCGCAAGGGCCTGGGCAACGCCATCACCCGCGAGATGCACGATGAGGACATGGCCCTGATCAAAGAGATCGGTGCCAACACCATCCGCCTGGCTCATTATCAGCACGACCAGTACTTCTATGATCTGTGCGACGAGGTCGGCATGGTTGTTTGGGCCGAGATCCCCTACATCAGTGAGCACATGCCCAATGGCCGCGAGAACACCATCAGCCAGATGAAAGAGCTGATCATCCAGAACTACAACCACCCCTGCATCGTCTGCTGGGGCGTCTCCAACGAGATCACCATCTCCACCAAGGACAAGAAGGACATGCTGGATAACCACCGCCAGCTGAATGACCTGTGCCACGAGATGGACAAGACTCGCCTTACCACCCTGGCCTGCTACGCCATGTGCGGTCCCTTCAACCGTTCGGCCCACATTACCGATATGGTCAGCTGGAACCTGTACCTGGGCTGGTACGTTCCGGGCTTTATCCTGAACGACCTGTGGATGGGCTTCTTCCATCTCTGCTTCCCCAACCGCCCGTTCGGCTACAGCGAATACGGCGCGGAGGGTATGCCCAACCTGCACAGCACCCACCCCCACCGCGGCGACCACACCGAAGAATACCAGGCCAAGTACCATGAGTACATGCTGCGCTGCTTCAAGCGCCACCCCTGGATGTGGGCCACCCACGTTTGGAACATGTTTGACTTTGCTGCAGACGCCCGTGACCAGGGCGGCGAGCCGGGCATGAACCACAAGGGCCTTGTGACCTTTGACCGCAAGACCAAGAAGGACAGCTTCTATCTGTATAAAGCATGGTGGAGCGATGAAGCCTTTGTGCACATCTGCTCCAAGCGCTTTGTGGAGCGCACCGGCAGCACCGCTACCGTAAAGGTTTATTCCAACCAGAGCACCGTTGCCCTGTATGTAAACGGCAACAAGGTAGGCGAGCAGACCGGCGAGCATGTTTTCACCTTCAAGGTTCCCCTGAACGGCGAACTGCACATTCAGGCCGTGGCTGGTGACCGCACCGATGAGTCCGTCATCCGCCATGTAGATACCCCCAACCCGGAGTACAAGCTGCACAAGACCAAATCCAAGAGTGCAAACTGGGTATAATCTATTATGAACACTCTGTATTTTGTTCTTGCTTAATACAGTTTGTTATAGAGCATTTTCTAACAGGAGGAGAACACAATGAGTAAGAAACCCAAAGTTGGGATGTGGTCCGGCCTGACCGCCGTTACCGCCGTCCTGACCGCAGGCGCCATTGTAGGCACGACGGTTGCGTTCCATTATACGACCACCGTTAATAACTACCTGGACGCCGACACCTACAAGATCATCAGGGGCGACAGCGACGAAGACACTGAGTACTTCAAGAGCGATTTCACCTCTGATGAAGAGCGCGAGTCCTATGAGGCTGAGCTGTGCGCACAGGTTGAAGCCGAAGGCGCAGCCCTGCTGAAGAACGACAACAACGCCCTGCCCCTGGCAAGCGGCGCAAAGGTCAGCCTGTTCGGCCACGGCTCCGTGGACCTGATGTACGGCGGCACCGGTTCCGGCTCCGTTGACACCAGCAAGGCTCCCAACTTCAAGCAGGCTCTGGAAGATCAGGGCATCCAGGTCAACAGCACCCTGTGGGATCTGTATTCTTCTGACGATATGATGAAGAACTACAGCCGCATCACCCCGGCTGCCATCTCCGATACGCTGGAAGCCAACACCCAGTACGCTGTCAACGAGGCTCCCTGGAGCAAGCTGTCCAGCGCTGAGTCCAGCTTTGCTGAGTACGGCGATGCTGCGATCGTCGTCTTCTCCCGCTCCGGCGGCGAGGGCGCTGACCTGCCCAGCGGCGAAAACGGCACCACTGATTCCTGGATCAAGGGTCAGGAGGGCGACGGCAACTACCTGGCCCTGTCCGCTGAAGAAAAGGAACTGCTCCAGAACCTGAAGACCCTGAAGGACAACGGCACCTTCAAGAAGATCATCGTTCTGATCAACTCTTCCAACGCCATTGAGATGGATTTCCTGAACCCGGAGATCTGCGGCGAGGATTACGGCATCGATTCCGCTATGTGGATCGGCGACGTCGGCCAGACCGGCATCAACGGTGTTGCCCAGCTGCTGGCTGGCGAGGCTACCCCGTCCGGCAGCCTGGTTGATTCCTACCTGTACGACAACATGGCCAACCCCGCCATCTACAACTTCTACACCCAGGCTTACCCCAACGCAGCAGAGTTACAACCTGCTGACCGATGGCCCTGATGTGCAGGGTATGTACAGCGTGTATCAGGAAGGCATCTACCTGGATTACCGTTACTATGAGACCCGCTACGAGGACGCTGTTATGGGCACCGGCAATGCCGGCGACTACAACTGGTCCACCACTGTTGCCTCCCCTTCGGCTATGGCGACAGCTACACCACCTTCGATTACAGCGATTTCAACGTAACCGAGTCTGCTGATGCTTTCAATGTCACCCTGAAAGTCACCAACACCGGTTCCACCTACTCCGGCAAGGAAACCGTTCAGCTGTACTTCCAGAGCCCCTACACCGACTACGACAAGGCCAACGGCATCGAGAAGGCTTCCGCTGAGCTGTGCGGCTTCGCGAAGACCGATATCCTGGCTCCCGGCGCTTCCGAGAATGTTACCATCACCGTTCACAAGAGCGAGCTGCGCACCTACGATGCCAACAACGCCAAGACCTACATTCTGGACGCCGGTGACTACTACTTCACCGTCGGCACCGATGCACACAACGCTGTGAACAACATCCTGGCTGCCAAGGGCTACACCGTTGAGAACACCGATGGCCGCATGACCGCCGATGGCGACGTTGCCCTGACCTACAAGTGGACCAACGCCGCTCTGGACAGCACCACCTTCGCCACCAGCGAAAACGGCACTGCCATCACCAACCTGTTTGATGAAGCAGACCCCAACAAGAGCAGCAGCGAACCCGGCGAAGTTACCTGGCTGAGCCGCTCCAACTGGGTTGCCACCTTCCCCACCCAGCCTGTTGTGCTGAACGCAACCCAGACCCTGGCTGATCACCTGGCTTTCACCCGTTACGACGGCAGCAAGGCTGACAGCGTTGAAATGCCCACCCTGGGCGCTGACAATGGTCTGGCTCTGGTTTCCATGATCGGTGCCGACTATGACGATCCCCAGTGGGATACCCTGCTGGATCAGCTGACCTTCAACGAGATGGTCAACACCATCACCCTGGGCTTCCACAACACTGCCGCTATTGAATCCATCGGCAAGACCCGTACCAAAGACGAAAACGGCCCGCAGGGCCTGACCGCAGCACTGACCGGCGGCGCTTCCGCTATGTGCTACACCTCCGAAGACGTTATGGCCGCCACCTTCAACGTTGACCTGATCAACGATGTGGGCCGCTGCATCGGCGAAGACTGCCTGGCCATGGGTTACTCTGGTCTGTATGGCCCCGGCATCAACATGCACCGCACCGCTTACTCTGGCCGTAACTTCGAGTACTATGCTTCTGATCCGTTCGTTGCCGGCACCATCTGCGCTGCCGAAGTCAACGGCATCCAGTCCAAGGGCGTTTACGTCTACCTGAAGCACGTTGCCCTGAACGACTCCGAGTCCAGCCGCCGCGGCGTCAACACTTGGCTGAACGAGCAGACCGCCCGTGAGATTTATCTGGAAGTTGCCGACAAGGCTGTCACCGATGGCGGCGCCTGGAGCGTTATGACCGGCTTCAACCGCTGGGGCGCTTACTGGTGCGGCGCTTACGATAACCTGCTGACTGGCTTCCTGCGCGGCGAACTGGGCATGCGCGGCATGATCATCACCGACTACTCCGGTTCCAGCAAATACATGGATCTGGCCGATGGTCTGATTGCCGGTTCCGATATCTGGGATAGCCCGGACCCGACCATCCACACCACCCTGGCTCCGAAGTACGAGAACGATGCTTACATCGTGACCGAAATGCGCGAATCCATGCACAAGATCCTGTACACCGTTGCCAACTCCAACGCTATGAACGGCTGGTCCTCCGCTGACCGCCTGAAGGTCATCACCCCGTGGTGGAAGACCGCCCTGTACGCTCTGGACACCGTTCTGGCTGTTCTGACCGTGCTGTGCATCTGGCGCCTGGTTGTTGCCATCAAGCGCAAGAAGACTTGGACTGCTGAGCAGGCTGCCAACACTGCAAGCGCTCAGAATCAGCAGTAAGGTTTAGGGCAACACCGCACAATTCCCGCCTTGCGGCTTAAGCACCGCTCCGGCAGCTGCGGCACGGCATCTGCGTTGCCAAAATGCTCGATAAGACATCCAGTATTATCTGCGCTTTTGGCTTGGCATCTGCCGCACCTCGCTCGCCGTATCGGCACTTAGAATTATGCGGTGTTGCCTTAGCCTCCGCATCTTCCCCCTTTTGAATCGTTTATGCCCCCGCCCGTTTCGGGGCGGGGGTCTTTGTTATGAAAGGAGAATGCCCCCATGAGTGAACAAAACTCTGCGGCGTCTGCCAGCGTCAACCGCGCCAAGCCTTACCAGCTGATGCTGTTCCCGCTTAACAACGGCGCTACCAACGTGTACTATGTTCTGGTGCTTTCCTACATTGCCACTTTCGGCAGCAAGGTTCTGGCCCTGAGCATGATCTTCGCCTCCGTGATGGTCACCGGTATGCGCCTGTTTGACGCCATCACCGACCCCATCATCGGCGCTCTGATGGATCGCACCAACGGCAAGTTCGGCAAGTTCCGTCCGTTTATGGTCATCGGCAACCTCATCATGGCCGTCAGCATCCTGGTGCTGTACTGCCTGACCCCGCTGATCCCCGCCTCCATGGAATGGGCACGTTATGTTGCCTTTGTAGCCCTGTACGCCATCTGGGTCATCGGCTACACCTTCCAGACCTCCTGCACCCGCTCCGGCCAGACCGTGTTGACCAACGACCCCAAGCAGCGCCCCCTGTTTACCATCTTCAACACGGTGGGCAGCCTGCTGGGCATGGGTGCCATGCAGTTCTTTGCCCCCATCCTGGCCAAAAACTATGAGGGCGGCTACGCTTCCGCCGGGTTCTTCCGCACGCTGGCTCCTGTGGGCATCGTGATCTCCATCGCCCTGACCATCCTGGCTGTCATCGGCATCTGGGAAAAGGACCAGCCGAAGTACTTTGGCATCGGCGGCCAGAAAACCGAAAAGATCAAGGTTGCCGAGTATGTTGCCATCATCAAGGGCAACAACCCCATGCAGCGCCTGATGGTGGCTGGTGCAGGCTGCAAGCTGGCACTTTCCATTGCCACCAACACCACCGTGCTGTGTATGCTGTACGGCTGCATGATGGGCAACTATGACGGGCTGTACCTGCCCATGATGGTGCTGGGCTATGTGTTCAGCGTTCCCTTCTTCCTGCTCACCGTCCGCACCAGCCAGAAGAAAGGCCAGAAGGCCAGCCTGATGCGCTATGTCAGCGTTGCGCTGATCTGCTACATCGGCGTTCTGGTGCTGCTGCTCCTGTGGGGCAAGGGCGATGCCTTCACCCTGTCTCTGATGTCTGACGGCAAGGTTTCCATCAACGTTTACACCATCCTGTTCATCGCTTTGTTCGGCATCGGCTACGGCGCTTACTACGCCACGGCCGATATGCCCATCCCCATGGTCGCCGACTGCTCTGACTACGAGACCTACATCTCCGGCAAGTATATCCCCGGTATCATGGGCACTCTGTTCAGCCTGGTTGACAAGCTGGTTTCCAGCCTGTCCGCTACCGTGGTCGGCGTGGCCGTCAGCTTTATCGGAAAGCAGATCTTGGTAGACCCGGCGCGGGCGCGGCTGCCGTCGTTTACATTGCAGCCCGTCATTGAGAACGCGTTCTCCCACGGGCTGAAAGCCTGCGAGGAGGGCGGGCGCATCCTGCTGCGGGTTTGGCGGCAGGGGAGAATGCTGTACGTTACCGTGGCCGACAACGGCAAAGGAATGACAGAAGAGGAACTTGCCACTCTGAGCGAAAAAATGCGGCAGAGCGAACAGACCGGAAAGAGCATCGGACTGGGAAATATCTCCCGGCGGGTGTCCATGCTCTACCCGGATACAGGAAAAATGCAGGTGTTCAGCCGGGCGGGGCATGGCACCGTCATCCGGTTTGAGATCCCTCAGGGAGAAGAGGAGGAACGGGCATGAAGTGCAAGCTGCTGGTGGCGGAGGATGAGCTGATCGAGCGGAAAGTCCTCTGCAAGACGCTGCAAAAGTATCTGGGCGACCTGATTGTCCTGTACGAGGCCCGCAACGGGCGGGAGGCACTGGAGCTGTTTGCCCGGGAGGCCCCGCAGGTGGTCATCCTGGACATTGAGATGCCAGGCTACACCGGGCTGGAAGTGGCCCGCAAGATCCGGGAGACGGACAAGAACTGCGGCATCCTCTTCCTGACCGGATATGATAAATTTGCTTACGCCAAGCAGGCCATTGCGGTGCGGGCGCTGGACTACCTGCTCAAGCCCTATAAGGAGCAGGAGCTGGTGTTTGCGGTAGAGGACGCCATCCGGCAGGTGTCGGCCCGGAGCACGCCGCTGCCGCCCCGGGCACAGCCTACGGCCCCGGCTGCCCTGCTCCACACCGAGGAAGAGGACGAGGATGTCCGCACCTCCATCATCCGGGCGGAGATGCTCTCGTTTATTGAAGCCCACTACCGGGAGGATATCTCGATGCAGGACGCGGCAACAGCCCTGCGCTACTCGGATGCCTATTTCTGCAAGAGGTTCAAGCAGTGCTTCAAGGTCAACTTTTCGGCCTACCTCAACGAGTACCGGGTGGGGAAAGCACGGCAGCTGGTGCTGGACCCCCGCCTCAGCCTGAAAGACGTGAGCACCGCCTGCGGCTATGCCGATGCAAACTATTTTACCCGGGTGTTCAAGCGGATCACCGGCAAGACCCCCTCGGAATACCGGCTAGAAAATTTAAACAACTAAAGTGTGGCAAAGAACCGGAAATACGTCTGATTTGGACGTGTTTCCGGTTCTTTTTTGCCAGTTTCTTTCTCCTCGGAGACGAAAAAATTGTACTTGGATACAAGAATGACAAAATAGTCCTGCGGTTCACAAAAAATTCCCGTTTCGCGGCAAAGAACCCTTTGTTACAATAAATTTACAAACCGTGAATCGAAAAAGGGAGGATACAACGCATGAAGAGAAGAAGATTCCTGTCGCTGATGGGCACGGCCGCATTGGCAAGCGGCCTGCTGCTGACCGGATGCGGCGGGGGGGAGAGGCTGCGGATGACCGCCGGATCATCCGCATTGGCCATGTGCAGTCGGCCAACCACCCCGACCACCTGGGCCTGACCGCGTTTGCGGATTTTATCAATGAGAAACTGGGGGATAAGTACCGCGTGGAGGTTTACCCCAGCGAGCTGCTGGGCAGCCAGACCGAGATGGTGCAGCTGACCCAGACGGGCGCCATCGACTTTGTGGTGGCCTCCAACGCCATCATGGAGACGTTCAGCTCCCAGTACCAGATCTTCAACCTGCCGTATCTATTCTCCAGCGAGGAGGCTTACCACGCCGCCATGGAAGACAATGAGGTCACCGACCCGATCTTCCTGACCACCCAGAAAGCTGGTCTGGAGACCGTTACCTGGCTGGACGCGGGCACCCGCAACTTCTACACCGTCAAGACCCCCGTCAACCAGCCCTCTGACCTGAAAGGCCTCAAAATTCGCGTCCAGCAGTCTCCCACCAATGTGGAGATGATGCGGTTGCTGGGCGGCACGGCCACCCCCATGGGCTTTGGTGATGTGTACACCGCCCTGCAGGCCGGCATTCTGGACGGCGCGGAGAACAACGAGCTGGCCCTGACCAACAACGGCCACGGCGATATCTGCAAGTATTACTCCTACGACATGCACCAGATGGTCCCCGACCTGCTGGTGGCCAACTACGAGTTCCTCTCCAACCTCTCGCCCGACGAGCGGGCCATCTTTGAGGAGGGCTTCCAGCTCATCAATCAGGTGGAGCGGGATGCCTGGGCTGCTGCCGTGGAAGAGGCGAAGAACAAGGCCGAGAACGAGCAGCACGTCAACTTCCTCTACCCGGACACCGCCCCGTTCCAGGAGGCCATGGCACCCCTGCACACCTCGGTGCTGGCTGCCAACCCCGAGCTGCAGTCGATCTATGACCGCATTCAGGAATACAACGCCGAATACGCGTCCGCAAACTAAGGAGAGGCCAATATGGAAAAATTTCGTACCGCGCTGAACAAGGCGCTTGAGCTTCTGGCTGGCCTGAGCATGGCGGTCATGGTCATCCTGACCACCTATCAGGTCATTGCCCGTTATATCTTCAACTCTCCCTCCACCTGGTCGGAGGAGCTGGTCGGCTATCTGTTCGGCTGGAGCACCCTATTTGGTGCCACCATCGTTTCCGGTGAGCGCGGCCACATGAACATCCCCATTCTGGTGGACCGGATGAACCCCGGGATGCGCAAGGCGTTCCACATCCTGTGGGAGGTGGTGGCGTTCCTCTTCTCCGCCACCATCCTCGTCTTCGGCGGCTTCCAGGTCTCCAAACTGGCCATGGGCCAGCAGACCTCCTCGCTGGGCGTGGCAGTCGGCGTATTCTACTGGGTCATGCCCATCTGCGGCGTGGTCATCCTGCTGTATTCCATCCTGAACATCATCGGCATTGCCAACGGCACCATCTCGCTGGAGGTCGCCGATGAGGCTTCCGAGGCCATCGCCAAGGTCGAGGCCGAGAAAGCCGCTGCAAACGAAAAGAAGGAGGGCTAAACCGTGGCAATTCAAGCATTGTTGGTCATTCTGGCAGTCCTGCTGGTGCTGCTGTTCCTGGGCGTGCCCATCTCGTACGCCATCGCCGTTTCTTCTCTGACGGCCATCCTCTCGTCCATTGACCTGAACGTTGCCGTGCTGACGGCTGCCCAGCGCACGTTCGTGGGCATGAGCAAGTTCAGCCTGACGGCTATCCCGTTCTTCATTCTGGCGGGCAACATCATGAACAACGGCGGCATCGCAAAGCGCCTGGTGGATTTCGTCATGTCCATTCTGGGCAAGCTGCCCGGCGCGCTGCTCATCACCAACATCGGCACCAACGCCCTGTTCGGTGCCATCTCCGGTTCCGCTTCCGCCGCCGCTGCTGCCGTTGGCTCCATGATCCGCGACGGTGCCGAGGAGCAGGGCTACGACCCGGCCGTTACCGCTGCTACCAACGCGGCCTCTTCCTGCTCCGGCCTGCTGATCCCGCCGTCCAACGCCCTGATCACCTACTCGCTGGCTTCCGGCGGTACCTCCGTGGCTGCCCTGTTCATGGCCGGTTACATCCCCGGCATCATCTGGGCTCTGGCCTGCGCCGTGGTCGGTGTCATCCTGGCCAAGAAGCTGGGCTATAAGGGGACCCCCGGCAAGTTCGATTGGAAGAACCTCGGCGTCTGCACCCTGCGCGCTCTGCCCTCCCTCTCCCTGATCATCGTGGTCATCGGCGGCATCGTGGGCGGCGTCTTCTCCGCCACCGAGGGCTCTGCCATCGCCGTGGTCTACGCCCTCATCCTGGCATTCTGCTACCGCTCCATCAACCTCAAGAGCCTGTGGAAGATCATTGTGGATTCTGCCAAGATGTCCGGCATGGTTGTCTTCCTGGTTGGCGTGTCCAACATTCTGGGCTGGGTCATGGCGTTCCTGCAGATCCCCGATGCCGTGGCAGCTCTGCTGCTGGGCCTGACCAACAACAAGTACATCATCCTCCTGATCATGAACGTCATCCTGCTGGTGTCCGGCACTTTCATGGATGTTACCCCGGCGATCCTGATCTTCACCCCGCTGTTCCTGCCCATCTGCCAGAGCTTTGGCATGAGCACCATCCACTTTGGTATGATCCTCGTGTACAACCTCTGCATCGGCAACATCACGCCCCCTGTCGGCAACGCGCTGTTCGTCGGCATCAAGGTGGGCCGTACCAGCCTGGAAAATATCCTGCCTTACATGCTCATGTACTATGTCGCCATCATCGGCGGCCTGCTTCTGGTCACTTACATCCCGGCAGTGTCCATGGCCCTGCCTCAGCTGACGGGCCTGGTGTAATGAGCGCATAACAGAACCATCTACTTTCTTCTCCTGAAAAGGCGGCACTTCTGCAATCGAGTGCCGCCTTTTCCTTTTGTGTGCCGGAAAAATTTTTGCCTGCCGGCCCGGGAAGCTGCAATTTTTCAGTGTGATGAACCGTATTTAAGAAAAAAGGAACCAATTTCCAGTGGAAAGAAATGCGGTCCATTGCGAATAAGGAGGCTGCCGATATGAAACTAGCTGCTGATTACCGTGCTCTTGCCCGGGATGCCCTGCGTGGAAGATGGAAAACAGCAGTGCTGGCCGGGTTGCTCGCCAGTGCGCTGGGTGCCAATATTGTAAACGCAACCGAGAACATTACATCCAACGCGAACCGTGCCAACCAGAATTCCAACATCACGCCCGGCGGTTCCCTTGCGTTGTTTTCACAGGCCAACGGCGGCAGGCTGCTGGCAGTGCTGGTGGTCTGCATCGTGGTCTGGACCCTCTTCACCCTCGTGGTGGGCGGTGCCGTGCGGCTGGGATATGCCCGGTTCAACTTGAATCTGGCGGACGGAAAAGCGGCCGCCGTTTCGGACCTGTTTTCCCAGAAAGACCGTCTGTGGGATGGCTTCTGCATGAAATTTTTCAGGGGCTGTATGTGGCACTGTGGTCATTGCTGCTGGTGATCCCCGGCATTGTAAAATCCTACAGCTATGCAATGGCTCCGTACATCATGGCGGAACACCCTGCCCTGACGGCCAATGAGGCCATTACGGAATCCCGGCGGATCATGAATGGCAACAAATGGCGGCTGTTCTGTCTGGATTTCAGCTTCATTGGCTGGGAGCTGCTCTGTGTCCTCCCGATGCTGGCCGGGTTTTCGTGGGTCGTGGCAGCTTTCTCCGATGCAGCGGCCATGGGGTCGCCCTGGTGACGCTGCTGGCAGTTCCGTTGAGCGCAGGCTTTTTTGTACGCCCCTATGAGGAAGCTGCATGGGCGGTTTTCTACCGGGACATCACAGCGGCCGAGGCAGAAACCGAATGACCCGAACCGGAAAGCAAAAGGAGTACGAAAGACGGAATGAGAAACACTGCGACCTATCATCTCCCGGGGCTGTTTGAGTTTTACGAGCTGTACCGCCGGTTCCTGCCGCTGTTCCGGCAGCACCGGGAGTATTTTTACGATTGGTGCGAGATCGGTTCCATCTACGGTGCCCCGGAAAACTGCCTCTGGGGCGGGGGACGCTTTTCTGCTGCGGGGAGTGTGATCCCCAGGCGATGATGGCCCTGCTGCGGGAATACGGCATCTCGGCTCGGCTGACATTCAGCAACTCGCTGCTGCGGGAGGAGCATCTGGCGGACGAGCGCTGCAACGCGCTTTGCAGGCTGCTGGCGGAAAGCCCCGGCCCGCAGAACGGAGTCATCGTCCACTCGGACCTGCTGGCGGGCTACCTGAAAGAGCACTACCCGCAGCTTTATCTCGTCTCTTCCACCACCAAAGTCCTCACGGAGTTTGAAGCGTTCCGGCAGGAGACGGCCCGGGAGGAGTTTGCCTATGTGGTGCCGGATTTCCGGCTCAATAAGACCTTTGCCCAGCTGGAAACGCTTGCCCAGGCGGAAAAAAGACAAGGTGGAATTCCTCTGCAACGAGTGCTGCTGGACGGGCTGCAAGGACCGCAGGCGCTGCTATGAGGTGGTCAGCCGCCAGAACCTTGGGGAAGACTGCCCGGACCACCGCTGTGCCGCGCCCGACGCGGCGCAAGGGTACCGCTTTTCCAAAGCCATGCGGAACCCGGCGTTCATCGGGGTGGAGGATATCAAGGAAACCTATCTGCCCATGGGCTTTTCCAATTTCAAAATCGAGGGGCGGGGCCTGGGCAGCGCGCTGGTGCTGGAATTTTTGCTCTACTATCTGGTCAAGCCGGAGCACCAGCTGGAAGTCCGGGAAGAAATTTATCTCGACAACATGCTGGACTTGTTTTGACCGCCTGCGTGCAGGGTTGAAGCCTGGAGCCGGTTTGCGTATAATGAATATGGAACCGGGGACGGCTGTCCCCCAAAGGAGAACATCAGGAGGGAAATCAAGATGGAATTTACACAGGTCGTGGAAAACCGCTATTCCTGCAAAAACTTCAGTGGCCGTAAGGTGGAGGCGGAAAAGCTGCAGGTCATTCTGGAAGCAGGCCGGGTGGCCCCCACTGCGAAAAAATTTACAGGAGCAGCGGGTCTATGTCGTCCAGTCCGAAGAGGGGCTGAAAAAGATCGACGCTGTAACGCCCTGCCGCTATGGCGCTCCCACCTGCCTGGTGGTGGCCTTTGATAAAAACCATGTGTTTACTTACCCCGGCGAGAAGCGGGATTCCGGCGTGGAGGATGCCTCTATTGTAGCCACGCACATGATGCTGGGCCGCCGCCAACGCAGGAGTGGACAGCTGCTGGCTGAACTTCTTTGACCCGGACAAGGCAGCCAAAGAGCTGGGCCTGCCGGAAAATGAGGAAGTGCTGATGATCCTGGACCTGGGCTATGCAGCCGAGGGTGTTGGCCCACTGCCCAACCACGCCTCCCGCAAGCCTCTGGAGGAAACGGTGGTCTACTGCTGAGGAAGACTGCCCAGAACAAACCGACCGGTCTGATTTGAAATTCAGCGTTTTGTATCTGGAATCACGGCCTTTATCGTGCTATGATAGAGGCCGTGATTTTTATTTTAAGATGAGGTGGAAAGAACCCATGAACTCAAAATCTCTGCCGCTGTTCCGCGGCGAACTGGCACTGTGCATTGCCGTGCTGATGAACAGCTTTGGCGTGGTGCTGATGCTCTATTCCGGAGCAGGCATTTCCGCGATTTCCAGCGTGCCGTTTGCCTTTTCGGAGGTGTGGCCCGTGCTCACGCTGGGCACCTGGACCTACCTGTTCCAGGGGTGCCTGGTGCTCAGCCTGATGCTGCTGCGCAAAAAGTTTGTGCCTAGCTACCTGTTCAGCTTTGTGGTCGGCTTTGTGTTCGGCAAACTCCTGGATGTGCATGAGGCGTGGATCAACGTCCTGCCCTACAACATTCCCATGCGGGTGGTGTATTTTGTGGTGAGCTACTGCCTGATCAGCCTGGGCATTGCGCTCTCCAACCGCTGCAAGCTGCCCATCGTCCCCACGGACCTGTTTCCCCGGGAGCTGGCCGATATTACGGGCATTCCGTACCCCAAAATCAAAATTGGCTTCGATGTCATCTGTCTGGCAGTGACGGCAGGCCTGACGCTGGGTTTCCTCCACCATCTGGAGGGCCTGGGCATCGGCACCATTGCGGCGGCGTTTACCATGGGCAAGGCCATTGGCTTTGCGGGTGATGTGCTGGATAAGCACTTCCGCTTTGGAACGTACAAGACGCTGAAAAAAGAAAGCTGCTGATCCAGCCCAACGCCAGCCTGACGAAGATCGGTCTGGCGGCCCCCATCTCCACGGCGGTGGGCGTGGTGCTGAACATCGGCTTCTTCCTCTATCTCAACAAGAAGCTCCGGAACAAACCGGAACAGTAAAATAAAAAGCAAAAAGTCAGGCTCTCCATTTTACCGGAGAGCCTGACCTTTTCTGTTACACAGGGGAATGCGGGATATCTTGAGGAGAAAAGAATCTTCTGGATAAAATCAGGTCTGGAACTTGAAAACCGCCGAGATGGCGATGTAAGTCTGGCCGTCAAACGTCCGGACTACTACACCGACATCGCTCCAGCTGTTCATATTGTGGCTGTTGATGTTGGTGTCAGTTTTGATAAGTTTTGCGAGGTCTGTATTTTTGTAATCACACTTGGCAATGAATGTGCCACCGAATTTGCCATTTTTTAAATCAGTATGGTCTACGTATCTAAAAGAAGAACTGAGATTCCCAAACTTGATAGCAGCATCCAGGTCCCGTTTAGCCGTTTCGCGGAGCTCGCTGCTGTTTTGCAGTTTGTCGGAACGGTTCTGATTGATGGCGGCCATCACGGCAGTTTCCGCCTGTGCATCTGCGGAGGTAGAGCCACCGCCGCCGCCGCAGGCTGTCAGCAGGGACAAGGCGAGAACGCCCACTAGAAGAAGAGCGGCCAGTTTTTTCAGGTGTTTCATTGTAAATGCCTCCTGTTGTTTTCAGAATTTTTGTTGTCATTTTTGGGTGCAGGAATGATCATTGGCACATCCAGATCATGTGCTGTTCTGGCTTTATTGTATCGGACTGCATGGGATTCTGTCAATTGCGAAATTGTATGAAAATCAAAAAGAAATTTCTTAAAATCAATGAAGATACGATCATTCTATGAACAATTTGTGAAGAATAGACCGGGCTTCGCAAAGGATCTTTGCTTGGAATAAACGAGACCTCCGGCAATCTCGCCGGAGGTCTTTTCATCGCATCATAAAAATTTACAGCGCGGTCTGTGCGGTCTTGACAAGGTACTCCATGGCCTGCACGGGGTACTGCCCGGCGGCGGTCTCGCCCGTCAGCATCAGGCTTGCGGCCCCGTCCAGTACGGCATTGTAGATGTCGCTGACCTCGGCGCGGGTGGGGACCGCCCGGGTCTGCATACTGTCCAGCATCTGGGTCACGACCATAAAAGGCACGCCCGCGGCCCGGCAGAGGGAGGCCAGCTGCTTCTGGCAGCGGGGCAGCTCCCACAGGGGCATGGCGTTGCCCAGATCGCCCCGGGCGATAACGACCTGATCCACCAGCGGCAGAAACTCCGGCAAAGTACGGACACCGGCAAGGTTCTCAATTTTGGCAAAGATCTGGATCTGCCCGGCGTGGGCATCTTCCAGCGCGGCCCGCAGGGTGCGGATGTCTTCTGCGTTCCGCACAAAGGGGAGCATAACACCTGTGACACCGCAGTCGGCGGCGACGCGCAGGTTCTGCAGGTCTTCATCGGTCAGGGTAGGGGAGGAAACCTCCACGCCCGGCACCGCAATGCTCTTCCGGCTCTGGAGCAGGCCGCCCCGCAGTACGGTGCAGTGGAGAGCAGTGTCCACAGTGTTCACCCGCAAAAGCAGCTTGCCGTCGTCCAGCAGCAGTTTCTGCCCCGGGGTTATGGCGTCCAAAAGGCAGGCCGGGCAGGGAATGCCGCCCGTACCCAGAAACACCTGCTGCCCCTCGGAGAGCGTCAGCGGGGACGCCAGCCGCCCGATGCGCAGCTCCGGGCCCTGTAAGTCGATCAGGAGGGTGCGGACGCCTGCTTTCTGGATGAGCTCCAGCCAGTCGGCGTGCTCGGCCAGTGAGCCGTGAGAAAGGTTCATCCGGAGACCGGTCATTCCGGCGCGGACCATCTGCTGTAACGTGGAAAGCTCCGCACAGGCCGGGCCGATGGTTCCGTAAAAATCCATAATAATTCTCTTCTTTCTGTGTTATTTTGCGGGGTTGTGCCCCGTGAGCAGGGCATGCAGCTTGCGGCTGAGATCGGCCAGGCACCAGGCAATGGCCATGCCGCCTGCAATGCCGAATGCGGCTAAAAAGGTCTGCTCGCCATAGTGCTCCGCGGCCAGCAGATTGCTGGAGACCACTGCGTTCATGCAGTAATACAGGGTGCTTCCGGGGATGAGGGGACTGCCGCCGTGATGAAAAACGGGGTAGAGGGGGCATTGTACCACCGGGCCATAAACTCGGCGTAGAGGGCCGCGCAGACACCGCCCACAAGGTTGGCCAGGAACGTGCCGTGTACCGCGGGCGCGGCCAGCAGATAGGCCAGCCAGGCCAGCAGCCCGCCCACGCCTGCCGCAGGCAGGTAGCGGCGGTTGAGGTGGAACAGCAGCCCGAACCCGATGGAGCCCAATGCCCCGCTGAGGAGCTGGATGATCGTCTGCATCATGCGGCACCTCCCATCAGCCAGATGGCTGCCATCATGCCAAGCGCCAGCATGGCCGCCAGCAGAACGGCCTCCACCAGCCGGAGCGAGCCTGAGATGATATCACCCAGCAGGATATCCCGGATGGCGTTGGTAAACGGAATGCCGGGCACCAGCAGCATGATGACGCCGATGAGCACCATGTCCGCATGGAGCAGCGGGCAGACCCGGCAGCACAGCAGAGCAGCCATGCCGCTGAGGAACGACGCAATGAACTGGAACGCTACACCGTTCAGGCAGAACGGGGCAAGCCACCGCTCCATCCAGCAGCCACCGCAACCCCATCCAGCAGATGAACACTGCAACCCCGCCCGCCAGCACGCCGTCCCACAGGCTCCCGCCAAAAAAGACCGCAAAGCTGGCCGCCCCCAGCACGCTTCCCGCCAGATGGAGCCGGGGCCCCGGGCTGTGCGGCACCCCAGCTGTCATCACCACCGACGCCCATCTGCTCGCCCATAGCACGGATGACCGTGTAATGGACCGGGGGCAGCTCGTAGGGATGCTTGGCACTCTCCATTTCATGGGGATGCTTGGCACTCTCCATTTCATGGGGAGTGTAGGGCAGCGCAGAGAAGAACATGGGCTTTGCGGCATCTGCGGTAAACAGCAGCCCGCGACCCTTGCGGTCCACTACCTTTGCCCAGCGCACAGCGGTCTTTGCACCGCACTCCTGCGGCACAAGGTACTGCGCCATGTTGTCTGCAACCTTGTTCTGGTAAATGCCCAGCTTTGCACCATGCTGACGATCCCAGTAGGTCTCCGCAGGGCCGTTTCCGTACCACTCCACCGTGTCGTAGTCAGCGTCGATCTTGAACAGTACGCCGAACTCCGGCATTGCTGCAAGTCCTTCCACCGGGTCATAGTACAGGGTGGTCTGGATGCGGCCATCACCGAACACACGGTACTGCAGGCTGCACTCTGCTGCGGGGCTGGTCTGGAGGTTATAGAGATAGGTCACGACCACGCTGTCGGTTTCCACCTCGCAGGTGGGGTTCTGGAGGATGGTGCCGCCATGAACAGACGGAATCTCCTTGCCGATGCCCTTGACGGTAGCGTACAGACTTGCCAGCTTCCACTGACCGCGAACGCCGCCCATGTTGTTGCCGCAGTCGTTGTCGGTGGGAGCGCGCCAGAAGTTGGGACGGGGGATCTCCTGCATCATCTCCTTGCCGGCATAGCGGTAGGAAGTCAGGCCGCCGTTCAGATCGGAGAACAAAACATCGAAATTCTCGCCCCGGACACCGATGTTGTGTGTACCGTGCGTAATGGTAAACGGCGTGACCTTCTTGCTGGGAATGAAACGGACCACAGCGATCACACCCTGTCCAAAGGCGACTTCATGGCCTTTCTTTGCCCAGCTGGTGTCCTCCTTCAAACGGAAGCTGATGGTCACTGCATATTCACCGGGGAGCGCAGGAACCATAAACGGCAGCGGGAAGCTGGAACGCTCTTCGGGAGCAACATCAATATTGGCTAGTTTCTGCTGCTGATACAACTTTCCATCACGATGCAGCAGTGCAACGCAGTCGAAAGCATCCGTAGAGGTGAACAGGTTCTTGTTCCAGACTTCGAAGCCAGAGTTGTCGATGGAAACGGCGATGTTCTGATAGCAGAACTTGACCTCCTGCATCTTGGGAGAAGGAGCACGATCACCACCGTAGGCAATGCCGTTCCCGCTGAAATTATAGTCGGTAGGACGCTCACCAAAGTCGCCGCCGTAGGCTTGGAACCACTTGCCGTAGCGGTCTTTTTTACAGATGGACTGGTCGATGTAATCCCAGATGAAGCCGCCCTGATAGCCGCAGTCCTTCTGGTCAGCAAGCTCCGTGTACTTGTGCAAAGCACCGTTGGAGTTGCCCATAGCATGAGAGTATTCGCACTCGATATAAGGCCGCTTATCGCCCTGTGCCAGATACTCTTTAATGTCCTTCACAGTGCTGTACATATGGCTCTCGATATCGGTGGTTTCGAGGAAGCGGGGATCATTGACCACACCTTCGTAATGCACCAGACGGGTGTCATCAAAGCGGCGGACCATCTCTGCCATCTGGAGCAGGGTCTCACCACCAAACGATTCGTTGCCCAGAGACCAGATCAGAACAGCAGGATGGTTTTTGTTACGCTGGTAAGTGGAATTCATGCGGTCAAACAAGACAGCTTTCCACTCCGGCTTATCATTGGGCAAAACGCCCTCGATGCCGCGAATGCCCGCCTGATGGATGTCCCATGTGCCATGGGATTCCAGATTGTTCTCTGCGATCAGATACAGACCATACTCGTCGCACAGGTCGTACAGTGCATCCTGATTCTGGTAATGGCTGGTACGGATGGCATTGATGTTGTTCTGCTTCATGGTGATGATGTCCCGAAGCAGTTCCTCATGGGTGTGTACGCCCACAGCACGACCCGTAATGGAGCTGAAATCATGACGGTTGGCACCCTTGAACACGATGCGCTTGCCGTTGAGCAGCATCCGATTGTTCTTCAACTCGAACTTGCGGAAACCGACTTTCTGCCCAGTCACCTCTACCAGATGGCCTGCATCGTCCAGCAGCTCAATTTCCAGTTCATACAAAGCCGGGTCCTCTGCACTCCACAGGTAGGGGTTCTCCACCGCATGGCTGAACAGCGCAGAGCCGCCGTTCAGTGCAATTTTTTCGGAGAACACTTCCAGTTCACTGCGGCGCAGGGTCAGACGGGCTGCGCCCTTACCCTCCGCCTGCAATGCAACTTCCAGCGTGGAATGAGTAAAATCATCCCCGGCAAACAGCGTTTTGACGGATATATCTTCCAGATGCACGGTGGGGATGGCGTACAGCCACACGCTGCGGAAGATACCAGAGAAGCGGAAGAAGTCCTGATCTTCGCACCAGCTGGAGGAAGTCCACTTGAACACCTGCACGGCAAGTTTGTTCACGCCCGGCTGGAGATAGGGAGTCAGATCGAATGCGTGTGCGGAGAAGCTGTCCTCGGTATAACCCACATAAGACCCGTTCAGCCAAAGAGCCATGCCGCTTTCCACACCCTCGAACTCGATGTGGACGGGCTTGCCCTGCATGGATTCCGGCAGCTCAAAGTATTTTACATAGCTTGCCACCGGATTGAACCGCTGCGGGATCTCACCCGGCTGTACTTCTTCACGGCCATCCCACGGATACTGAACATTCGCGTACTGGGGAATGTCGTAGCCCTCCATCTGGATGTGTGCCGGAACATGAATGTCATCCCAGCCGCTGCAATCGTAATCCGTCTTTTCAAAGCCGGGGATGGCACTGGTGTAGTTCTTCGCGTAGGCGAATTTCCAGATTCCGTCCAGCTTCATCGCAAGCGAAGAGGAGCCTGTCCGATATTCTTCGCGGGAAGCGTAAGTACGGAAACTTGCATGAGCATTCAGCACGTTTTCCTTGAAAAATGTGGGGTCTTTTACTTTTGCAAAATCAAATGCAGCCATAGTATTTCCTCATTTACCTTTTATAATTTTATAATGTTTCTCCAGCCTCCCCGGAGGAATCGCTGGATTCCTCCGGGGAACAGCAGATGAAGGAGAAATGATAATGGCTTGTTATCAGACTGCTGCACGCAGTTTTTCATTTGCTTCTTCGACCTTCATACGAGAGAGAATGAAGGTGATGATGGCATCCAGAGCAAACGGAATCACCAGATACATGATCTTCAGCATATTGATGCAGGAATCCGGCTGAACGGTCAGAGCGCTGTCAAAATGGCTTGCTGCCAGCAGCCAGCCGGTGATGGCAGTACCGAGACCGCCGCCCAGCTTGACACCGAGCGAGGTGCAGGAGTACATCGTGCCGTCCACGCGCTTGTGCTTCGTCAGCCAAGTGTACTCGGAGCAAGCAGCGATCACAGCGTTCATGTCTCCCTGCCAAGGACCCTGACCAAGAGCTGCGATTGCAGTAAAGAGCAGCATCAAGGTCACATTGCCGCTGCCCATGTAACCAGCTACAGCAACCAGTGCACGAGAAATCGTTGCCAGCGTATAGCTCATTACATTCAGCTTATACATTCCATGCCACTTTGCAACCAAGGTCGGGGTGAACACCAGTGCGATGATCAGAGGAATGTTGATTGCCCAAGAGAATACACCGAACAGATTCTGGTTGCCAAGGATGTAGGTTGCATAGTAGGTGCCCATGCTGATCATGGCACCGTAGATCTGCTGCAAAATGTAGGTGACGCAAATCATCATATAATATTTGTTACCAGCAAGCAGCTTTGCGGCCTGAACTAGATTGTACTTTTCGTCCTGCTCGATTTCCTTTTTGTCGGTGGTATCCACCAATTCGCCTTCCGGCAGTTCCTTCACGGAGAAAACGGAGAGGGTGTTGACAAGCAGACCGATGATGGCGTAGATGATTGCAACAGTGCGCCAACCGGCAGCACCACCGCCCAATGCCGTAACAGCACCCAGCGTGATGGACTGGATGAGCAGGCTGGTGGCAAAGGCGAACATGAAACGCCAAGAACCCATCTCGACCTGTTCGGCACTGTTCTTCGTGATGAGAGCTGTCAGTGCAGAGTAAGCAATGTTGTTGGCAGTGTAGAATACAGCGTTCAGCAGAGTATATGCGATCAGGAACCATGCGTACTGTGCAAACTGTCCCAGATTGGTCGGGATGGCGAAAATTGCCACCAGCGTAATGGCACAGCCAATGTAGCCGTACAGCATCCAAGGACGGGCTTTGCCCATCTTAGAATGCGTTTTGTCAATCAAAGAACCAAAGAAAATGTCCGTCACACCGTCCAGCAGTTTGGAAACTGCAATCAGAGTGCCGACAATACCGGGGTTCAGGCCAACGGTGTTGGTCAGATAGATCATGACGAAGGAGGACAGGAATGCATACACCACGTTGCCTGCAATATCGCCTGAACCATAGCCGACTTTATTATACCACTTTAGATAACGTTTCTCAGTCATTGTGCTTTCTCCCATCTTGCTTGTTTTGTGTGGGCGTGACCAATCTGCTGCGCACTTCAGACTGGAATTCTCATTACGCAAGTTGCCCAAATCTCTTGCGTTTCGTCTGAAAATATTATAGAATCTAATGGAACGAAAAGATATAGACAAGATGGAACAAAATATGCACAAAATCAAAGAGTTTGTAATTTTTTGATAGAACATTTCTCAAATCACTGTAAAATCTCTGAAGATGAGGAGGACGCAGGGATGTATTTTAACTCAGGATATTTGAACAACTCCCGTTTGGATTTCAAAGATTACTCAAAGCCGCTGGTCGTAGGCAGTTGCGGCACTTATCGCTTGAAAAAACGCCCTAAGCTGCCTACTTTTTGGGCAAAGGGTCGCAGAGACTATCAAATCCTCTATGTGGCATCTGGTAAAGCACACTTCTGGTTCGATGGTGTTGAGGAAGTGGTGACTTCTGGACACATGGTGCTTTATCAGCCGAAGGAATCCAGAAGTATGTCTACTATGTAGAAGATCACCCAGAGGTGTTCTGGATTCACTTTACAGGATATGATGTCAAAAACATCCTGAACTATCACGGAATACCATTGGACAAGCACGTTTTTTACAGCGGCACACTGCCGGATTACAAAATGCTATTCCGAAAGATCATCCGGGAACTGCAACAATGTGAATATGGCTATGAAGACTATATTGCTTCTCTCTTCAACATCATTCTGCTTTTAGTAAGCAGGCAACAGCAGGAAAGCGAGAAAACAACTACAAGCATCCCCGAAGAAATCGAAGCCGCTGCCTACTTTAACGAGAATTATAATACAAAGGTCAGTGTGGACGATTACGCAGAATCGCTGCATATCAGTACGAACTGGTTTATCCGTAATTTTAAGCTGTACATGAAAATAAGCCCTGCACAATACATCCTGTCCCTTCGGATGGTAAATGCACAAAGCTTATTGGAGAACACCGAATACAATATTGGAGAAATTGCAGAAATCGTAGGGTATGATAACCCACTCTATTTTAGCCGGGTATTCAAAAAAGAGTATGGTGTCAATTCATGACAGATGCATTTTATGGGATTCTGATCCCGTTTCTGGGCACTTCGCTGGGGGCGGCCAGCGTGTTCTTCCTCAAAAAATCGCTGGGAGACTACATCCAGCGTGCCCTCACCGGCTTTGCAGCCGGAGTGATGGTGGCGGCCTCGGTATGGAGTCTTCTGATCCCGGCGATGGACCAGTCAGAAGCCCTCGGCAAGCTGGCGTTTTTCCCTGCAGCGGTGGGCTTCTGGCTGGGCATCCTGTTTTTGCTGCTGCTGGACCATCTCATCCCGCATCTGCACCAGAACAGCCAACAGGCTGAGGGCCCCCGCAGCCAGCTCCAGCGCACCACCATGATGGTTCTGGCGGTAACGCTGCACAACATCCCGGAGGGTATGGCAGTGGGCGTAGTCTATGCCGGATACCTTGCCGGAACTGCTCAGATCACCGCCGCCGGGGCGCTGGCACTTTCCCTTGGCATTGCCATCCAGAACTTCCCGGAAGGTGCCATCATTTCCATGCCCCTGCGGGCGGAAGGAATGAAAAAGGGCCGGGCGTTCTGGGGCGGCGTACTGTCCGGCATCGTAGAGCCCATTGGGGCAGTGTTGACGATTCTGGCAGCAGGCATCGTGGTGCCTGCTTTGCCCTATCTGCTCAGCTTTGCTGCCGGAGCCATGCTGTATGTGGTGGTGGAGGAACTGATCCCGGAAATGTCGCAGGGCGAGCACTCTGATATCGGCACCGTGCTCTTTGCGGTCGGGTTCAGCCTGATGATGGTTCTGGATGTGGCGCTGGGCTGAAAGGCAATGAACCCGATCGTTAAGAGTGCCACGCTTTGCGCAGCTGCTCCAGTGCATGGGTCTCAAGCCTGGAAACGTAACTTCTGCTGATCTGCAGCAGCTGTGCAGTTTCCAGCTGGGTGAGCGGCGGCTGGCCGGCCATGCCGTAGCGCAGCAAAATCAGCTTCCGCTCCCGGGCAGGCAGCCCCTCAATGAGCTGGCGCAGGCGGGCAGCTTCTTCCTGACGCTCACAATTTTCTTCCATGCAGAAACTGTCCTGCAAAACGTCGGAAAAGGTGAGGGCGGTGTCCTCTTTTCCGGCTTCCAGCGTTTCCTGCAAAGAAACCGTCGTTCCGCCCCGCCGCAGCCGCCGGAACTGCATCCGGATCTCATTTTCAATGCACCGGCTGGCGTAGGTGGAGAACCGCGCCTTGCGGGTGGAGTCGAAGGTGTCCACGGCTTTCATCAGGCCAATGGTACCGATGGAGATGAGATCATCCTGATCGCAAGGCTGGGCGTAATATTTTTTGGTGATGTGAGCCACCAGGCGCAGATTGTGCCGGATGAGTTTTTCCCGGGCGGTAGAGTCACCTGCCCGCAGGGCGGCAAATGTTTCGATTTCTTCTTTAGCGGTCAATGGCCGTGGGAAGCTTCCGGCCTCCAGGTTAAGGGCCAGAAGCAGAAATTTTGAGGCAAAAAATTGCAGCAGCGGGAAAATCATAGCAACACCCCCTTGTTGTTGCTACTGTATGAGGTGGACAGGTGGATTTGAACAGGAAAAACATGTTTTCCACTGAAAAATAATTGTCGGAATGACATGACGGCGTTCAACCGCAACTTCGGCGGCTCGTCCGGCGGTAGTGGTGGAAACCACAACAACAATGGCGGTGGCGGCGGAGATGGCAGCGGCTGCGGCTGCCTCATCGCCATTGCGGTGGTCGTGGTGCTGATTCGGATCGTCTTGGATGGCTGAATCAATCCCTGCAGGTGAAACACAGGTTTTCCCTGTGGGGATTTTTTTGAATCCGCTTGTAGAAAACAACGGTCTATGGTAGAATGAAGCCAAAGAAAAACAGGAGGGCTTACACATGGTTTTACTGGTTGTGGATACACAGAAAGGTATCGTGGATGAACGCCTGTATGCGTTTGAAAAGTTTGTCAGCAACATCAAGGAACTGATCCGGACTGCCCGCGAACAGGGAATCGAGGTCATCTATGTCCAGCATGACGATGGGCCCGGCACCGGTTTCTCCATCGGGGACGATGAATTTGAGGTCTATTCCGGGTTTGCACCGCTGCTGACTGAAAAACGGTTCGTCAAAACCGTATGCAGTGCGTTCAAAAAAGAGAGCGGTCTGCTGGAGTACCTGACAGCAAAGGGCGAAAAAGACGTGATGGTCTGTGGCATTATGACCGACTTCTGCATCAATGCTACAGTAGAGGCCGGTTTTGAGCATGGACTGCACATGATCGTTCCTGCCTATGCAAATTCCACGCAGGACAATGAGTATATGACAGGGGAGCAGAGCTACCGCTATTATAATGAGTTCCTCTGGCCGGATCGCTATGCCGATTGTGTGCCCATGGACAAGGCGCTGGAACTGCTCAAAAAGTGAGGTGTTTACAATGATTTCCGAAAAGGTTAAAAGTCAAATTCAAGTGGTGCAGGGTGATATTACCAAACTGGACTGTGACGGCATCGTAAATGCGGCCAATCGCAGTCTGCTGGGCGGTGGCGGTGTGGATGGTGCCATCCACCGGGCAGCAGGGCCGGAACTGTTGGCGGAGTGCCGCACGCTGCATGGCTGTCGCACCGGCGAAGCAAAAATCACCAAGGGCTACCGGTTGAAAGCAAAGTACATCATTCATACAGTGGGGCCGATTTATTCCGGCACAGCAGAGGAGGCAGCGCAGCTGGCGGACTGCTACCGCAATTCGCTGGCTCTTGCCAAAGAGCATGATGTCCATAGCATTGCGTTCCCGGCAATTTCGACCGGCGTGTATGGCTACCCGCTGGAAGATGCCACGGAGATTGCGGTCAAAACAGTGGCGCAGTGGCTGGAAGCACATGCGGATTACGCAATGCAGGTGATTTTCTGCTGCTTCGATGCCCGGACGGAGCGGGTGTATCAGGCAAAAGCTCTGCAACAGTGAAAGCGGCAGGATGGTCGTGGAACTGTATCTTGGCAGGCAGGATGGGCATGGCTCCCGAATCCTGTACTGAAAATGGAGTGAAGATTGAAATACAGAGAAATCGCAGACGGCATTTTTGTTGACCGTCCCAACCGCTTTATTGCCCATGTGGAAATGAATGGAGCAGTGGAAACCGTCCATGTCAAGAACACCGGGCGGTGCAAAGAGCTATTGCTGCCCGGCACGGCGGTTCGGCTGGAAGTGTCGGATAACCCGAAACGCAAAACGAAATACGACCTTGTGACGGTACACAAGCAGGGCCTTGGCTGGGTCAATATGGACAGTCAGGCACCCAACAAGGTAGTAGGAGAGTGGCTGGCAAAACAGGGCTACGACTATATCAAATCGGAATTCACCTATGGCAAGTCCCGCATCGACTTTTATATGGAAAAGGGCGAGCAAAAGTATCTGATGGAAGTCAAGGGCTGCACATTGGAAGTGGGCGGCATTGGTTATTTCCCGGATGCACCCACCGAACGGGGCGTGAAGCACTTGCGCGAATTAGCGCAGGCGCAACGGAAGGGATATCAATGCGCAGTGGCTTTTGTGATTCAGGTGGAAGGCATCACCGAGGTGAGGCCGAATGTTGGCACGCAGCCGGAGTTTGGTACGGCACTGGCCGAAGCAAAGGC